>TARA_R110002012_G_scaffold1160_4_pt1 | contig 13569 bp, 15 predicted proteins | sample TARA_R110002012 | Tara Oceans TARA_R110002012 (sample SAMEA4396515) | marine metagenome | biome: Westerlies Biome; feature: [DCM] deep chlorophyll maximum layer (ENVO:01000326); material: water (ENVO:00002006), including particulate matter (ENVO:01000060) such as... | depth 40 m
AAAACAGTTTTCCTATCGCAAAAGAAAAAAAGATTGTTTAGATTTACCAGATAAAGTACATCAAAAAAGATATGTAGAATTATCAAAAGAACAAAGACAATATTATAATCAACTCAAAGAATATAGTAGAGCAATATTAGAAGATGATATGGTTTCCTATAATAATAAACTTACAGAGATAATTAAACTACAACAAATATGTAATGGTTTTGTAAAAACAGATAGTGGTGAAATAATAAAACTTGTAGATCCTAAATTAAAAGAACTATTACATATTTTAAATGAGTACGATGGTAAAGTAATTATCTGGTCTAGTTTTGTTTACAACATAGAACAAATAGAAAAAGAATTACAAAAAGAATTTAGTCCAGAAAGTGTAGTAACTATTTATGGATCTGTATCTGTAGAACAAAGAAAGAAAAACGTAGAGGCTTTTCAAACAAATGAACAAGTAAAATATTTTGTCGGTAATCCTACTACGGGTGGGTATGGTTTAAATTTAACAAAAGCTACATTAGTTATTTATTATAATAATAGTTTTAATTTAGAAGTGCGTATGCAATCAGAAGACAGAGCATACAGACACGGTCAAACAAAAGAAGTTACGATATTAGATCTTATTGCTAAAGATACGATTGATGAGTTTGTAGTAGAAAATTTAAAAGGCAAAGCTAAACTTAGTGCTCAAACACTTGGAGAAGAAGCACTTAAATTTTTATAATACTGATCTACTTTTTGTAACCACTTGTCTTGATATTTTTTTAACATAGCTTCATCAACTGTAAATTTTTGAAAGACTAAATCTTTAGTACACACTAATATTAAACCTTGTTTTATTTTTTCAAAGCACTCTGTATAAGCCAAACTATAAGCACCAATTTGTAAATAATAATCATCAATCCATTCATGTCTTTTTGGTTTATTAGATTGTTTAAAATCTATTATGGTCAACAAATTATCAAATACACCAACGGCATCTGTTGTACCAGCATATAAATTTTTATATCGTACAGATACTTCTGTGCCCCATACTTCCGAAAAATTACTCATGTTTTCTATAATAGTATGTGCCATGTTCCGTGCTAAAACACCCTTGTCTGTAAGATTTAAATAGCCATGACCTTTAAGGTATTGTTCTAAAACATAGTGCATTTCTGTTCCTCTGGTGGCAGCCTGACTCGTGATCCGTGCCGCCTCTTTCTCGCCCACACGATCTCTCCATCTTTGTAAAGATTCTTGTTTTTCTTTTGTTTGAGTTGACGATAATATAGTAGTGACAGAGGGTATTTTTAATTCACCTACATTGTAAGTGCGACCAGAATCTTCTTCATTGCGCTCGTAAGTTTCATGATTGTGTTTAAATACAATCTTAAAATCGGATACGGTAAAAGAACTATTTGTTTTTCTTATCTGCATATAAATTATCAAATGTATAGTTATGATCCATGTAAGACTCATCCTCTTCTGCTGAAAACTCGTATTGACTTGGTAAAAAATCTGGTGCACCATCTCCCGTTACCCATAAAGCAGGGTTGGTTACTCGTACTCTATTATTAGGTTGTGCTACGATCTGGCCTTTTAATTCACCACTAGTAATAGCTAAAATATGAGATTGTTTGTGTTGTGCCACATCATCACCTAGTGCGTTCATGTCATCTCCGTTTGTGTAATCAATAGTAAAATAATATTTAGCATTGTAAAACTCTCCGTCTATCTTTGTTATCCAAGGAGAACTACTAGTACGATCATATCTGATTATTGCAAAATCTCTACTAGAACAATCCCAAGGCTGGATGAAGTGATTTGGACACCTTGGAGGGAATTCATCAAGAACTTCATCAGCCACTAAGGATTGAATGGGCATACGAGCCCACATTGCTCCACCGTGAGGAGATGTAACACGGTTCTCTTCATCTTCACAACCCGTAAAGATTATTTGAAAAGTCAAGGAGCGGTCTGGTATTGCAGTAACCGCTACGGCAAGTCCATGTATGAACTCGCCATGATATTTTCGGTGATTGTGAGTAAATTCTTTTCGTACCCATACCTTAAAATAAGGTATGTTTGCAGTTAAATAAGCCATAACTTATCATAACCAAATATGATAAGATTACAACTACTTTTTAAATTTATAAAAGTTTTTAGTCAACCTACTTTTAGGTACTGGTTTATTCTTTCCTTGTTGCATCATGTTATAAGCTGCTTTAACATCAGCAACACTAAATTTACCACCACTTTCCCTAGATTTATTTAAGAGTTGAGTAAATTTTTTAAAACCACTTCCAACTAACATACCAGCACTACTACCAGACTTATTAGGTCTTTTATCTCCAGTAATAGCTCTTCCAACTGTTCCAACTTTTTTCTTAGCAATAACTTTATTAGGTCTTCTATCTCCAGTGATAGCTCTACCTACTCTAGCTTTCATCATTTTAGTTCCGCCTTTAGCGTAACCTTTGCTCATCATCTTGCCGCCCATAGCAGTTTTTACGCCACCTTTACGCATGCCTTTGGTCATCATTTTACCCTTCGTGGCCTTCATCATTTTTGCGCCACCTTTAGAGTATCCTTTAGTTTTTCTCATGAGTTTCTCCTTTTGTTATAACAGTTTTAGTATACTACTTTTTATCATCATCGACAATCCAGTTTTCTCTCATTCTTTTATAATCTAAATATAACTCTGTATCAGCAAAACCACGACCTTCATTCATACATATAAGATAATATTTTGGTTCATATAGCTTACAAGATTTATCATCTCCTTCTACTTGATGCGCTAATACAAATTTTATAGTTATACCAATAGCCACTACAACAAACAATATTACTGCTATTCCTATCATGACCATTCTTATCATATCATACATCTCTTTTTGTTTTTTCATTTTTGCAGCTTTGGCTTCTTTGATTGCTTGTTTTCTTTTATCTAATCTTTTTTTTCTTTCCTCTAATATAAATGACCATGTACCGTGACCAAATCTATGGTCGATTAATTGTTTCATTTCATATAATTGTTCTTGAGCAAGTTTAGCATCAATTACTTCCTTCGCCACGTTCTCAACAGCGAAATGGTCGACATTTTTTGAGTCTCTTTCTTTTATTACTTGTTGCTGACCACTAAGTGCTTTATCAACATGACCTATGATGTCACCAATATCTTGTACTGTCCCTATGTTGGTCTTAATGAAATCTACACTTTTTTTAACTAATGCAATTCCAGTCAGAATTGTGACTGGTTCAACCATTTTGACGCTCAATAAACCTATCTAGCTTTGCTTCTAATCTACGAAGCTGTTCTAGAATTTGAGCAGTCTGTGATTGTGCGTCATCACGAGGCAGGTACTCTTCCCTGGTTTTATTGAGTAGTATTTGTAGTCTTTTTACTTCTGAAAATAACTTACTAAACGCCCAGCCAAAACCTGACGCTATTATCGTAAGGATAATATTCCAAAACATCATCTCATCCAATTTTATTACCCCTTTGTGCAATAGCTTGGCCTAAAGTGTCTTGTGGAAATAACCCAGCAAAGTTTTGAGCTTGTGTTTGTGGGTTTAAATTTTTAATGCCTTTTGAAGCAGCAACAGGTGCTTGATTCTGTGTTGCCGTTGGAGTTATATTTTGTTCAGCAAATAAATTATTGTCAATATTAGTAGGACTTACTATATTTGTTAAAGTATTAACTTGTGGGTTTACTTTCTCTTGTGAAGCAACTTTTACATCTTCTTCTGGAATAACAGACGATACTCTTTGTGATCTTTGTATTAATTCTTTTTCTACATCCATATCAGTAGGTGCTGGTGCTGCCCCCGTAGCAGGATAAGTATCAGAAACATAACCAAAAACATCCGTTATAATTTGAGTAACTGCTTGTTTTTTCTTTAAAAAATCTTCTATTTTACCAAAAGTATTTAACTCTTTAGGTAATTTCATTTTTTCTAATGATGCTAGTTTAGCTACTTTATCAGGATCTGCTAATATTGAGGCTAATCTTTTTTTGTATGCATTTTGACTAATTGCAGTAATAGCAGTTAAAGCACGACCTTCAGGAGTAAAGACACCAACTCTTGATCTTATAACGTGATTTAACCAATTTTCTACAGTGGTTACATCTCTAGCAGGTGCTTTTCTCATAGTAATATCCATTGCTTTGCGCAAAACTTGTATATTATCTATATATTTTTTATCATCTCCATAAACAATGTTAAATAAACTTCCTTGTGATTTAGCTCCTTTTTTAAAATAATTTTTAAAAGCTTGAGGCATAAAATGTCCATCTGCGTCTGTTGTTTTATCTAAAACATCATCCATAACAACTTTTTTTAAACCGTTTATATTATTAGGTTGTGTCCTTAAAATTTTAACTACATCTTTTAACATTTCAGGATTTGATACATTATAAACTTTTTTAAACACAGTTGCTGGATCATTATTTTCTATTAAACCATTAGTAGCTTTTTTAAGTTTACCAATTAAAAGTGTTTCAGCCTCAACTGCATTTTCTACATTTTTTATAAGGCCTCCTACCTTTGAGATTTTTCCAAAATCTTCAGCACCAAATACTTTTTTTAATGCGTATCCATAATTTTCATCCGCTATATAATTTTTATGTCTTTGTAAATCAAATTTACCATTTTTAAAAACTTGTTGTTTGTAATCTTTTAATATGTTTTGTTTAAAATTAGTTAGAACTCTAGGTCTAGTTTTCATTATTTCCATCATTGTATCAATTCTAGCTTCTTTGCCTGGTAAAGTAGCTCTATAAGTTTGTTGAAATACATCCTCATTAGCTATTACAGGAACTCCACCTTTTACTTCTAATATTTTACTTAAAGCACCATTTGTTTTTTTCATATCATCTGCATAATCATTTATTAATTTTTTATATTTAGTAAAAGCTACACTTTTTTCGCCTAAAGATTCTTTCATTTGTTTGTCAATTGCACCTATTAATCTTTTTATTTGACCCACTTGCACTCCTTCTGTGCCTGGTAAACCAGTTTGAATATCTCTTTGAAAGCTTTTTAAATCACTAATTGTATTCATCATATATTTCATAGAAACAGAACCTTTATCCATTAATTCTTTATCAAATAAAGATCTAACACTAGTAAAATTTTTAAATAATGTTTGAGCTTTTCTTTGGTCAAATTCCCCTAAAATACTATCTATTTGACTTAAACCAATCGGTGTATCACCGTACAAATCACCAAATTTAGCAAATTTTTTGGTGTATTTATTTTGTGTTTCGTACAGTACATCATCAATAGCTGATCTTATGTACATACCTGATTGTTGAGAAAAAGAAATGTCTTCATCAGTTACATTATATTTTTTTGTTTTTTTGTCAAAATCTACTTTTTTCGTAGTAGTTTTGTCCATACGGTCAAATCTTTTTTCTAAATTTGCTTTGCTTGTATTTAAAAGTTTTTTCTGTTCAAGTAAATCACCCGATTTACCTTTTTTCATGGCATTTTGTATAAATTCTCCTACCATTCTTTCAGAAGTTTCGTTTTGTTTAATTAAAGCTCCCTCTGGTAAACCTGTTTTAAAAAAGTCTACAAAAGTTTCTGCATTTTCTAATCTCATTTTTGATATTTTGCCTTCTATTCCAACAGACGGATCTGATTCTAATGCCGCAAGTGATTGTTTAAGTTTCATATCATTTGATGCTTCAGCTATATTAAATTTAACTTTTCTAGTGATTCCTATTTCTTCCATTTTTCTATTCATAATATTAGCTACATCAGTAGCTTCTTGTGTATTTAAATTAAAATCTTTAAAATCAATATCATTAAATTTGCTTTTGCCAAAAGTAATACCTTTTTGAAAAAATTTTACAGTATTTACTGCTCCTAAACCTAATTTAGTAAATAAAGCATTTACTATACCTGCTTGTCCAGCTTGTGTTAATACTTCACCATCGGTTATTTCTGGATTCATGCCTTTAAAAAACAAATTTCCTAATTGAACACGCATTAACTCACCAGTTGCCGCACCTACAAAAGATCCAATACCAGCTCCAGTGTTAAAAGTTAATTCTCTTCCTGTTAATTTTTTTGCTAAAAAATTTAAAACTGGAGGCCCTACACGAAGAGCATTTAATCTATTTAATACTACTCCACCTACTACTTCAGGTATAGCAACCATTAAATCACCAGCTATAGAGTAAAAATCTCCAATATCTAAACCTGGAGCATTTACTACTTGATATCTTTTTGTTTCAGGATTTAAAAATTCTAACGCATTACTTTTAGGATTTTTTCTAAATTCAATTTCATCTGGGTTTACACCAAAAGTTTCTCCTGCCATAATCTTTAATTGTCTTGAAGCGGTTTCCTCATCAAAGGCTAAAGATTGTGCTAACCTTAACATATCAGTATCTATTCCTTCTACATCAGAACCACTCAATTTAATTAATTCTTTTTTTGTGTAACGCTCCTTTTGCTCACCACCCAACTGAAGATTTACTCCATATTTTGGAGCCCAATCATTTATCCAAGGTTCAAAATCTGGCATGTTTGCTGGATCTGTTTGTTTAAATTGATCATAAACTTTATTTGCTATTTCTCCATCACTTAAATTTTTCAATGATTTATTTACATCTTGATTTTTAGCTCTATAGTTTTTAGCATTAGCATATTGACCAGTTGGATTGAAAGCTTTGTAATACATTAAATAATTTGGAGGAGCTAAATTAAGTTTAGTTTGAGCATCAGATAACTTTTTGTAAAATTTATTTGTTGCATATTCTTTTATGTAATCTGCATCAGCATCAGGATTTACTTTTTCTTTTACTGCATCTGAAAAAGATTTACCTGTATCTTTTTCAAAATCCGCCATAAACTGATCCACATTTTTTGGTAATACAAAATCACTCATTTTACGAGCTCCATATCTTTTAATATACCCTCGTAGAAGCTATCAGCTTTTTCTTTTATTGCTTTTTTTTCTTCATTGTATTCTGGTCTTTCATCGTATTCATCCCACTCTTCTGGTCTTTCTATACCTTCAAAAGCATAATGTAATCTAAGCACGTTTTGTGATGATTGAAAATCAGGATGTTTCCACAATTCATCCCTAGTTAAAATTTTATCAGATCCAGGGTCTCTAAAAACAGTTCTAGCTTTACTTATTTTAGATTTTAAAATGGGTGCAATGACAGCGGACATACCTCTTAATATTTTTTCAGGATCTGAACTTCTACCCGCTGACATAAATGCAAAATCAATATCTGAAACAGAAAATTTACCTCCTGATTCTCTTGATTTAGCAACAGCGTACACAAATTGAGTTAACATTGACTTAATAGTTTGAGCTCTATCTCCAGGTTTCGTACCAGGATCTGCTGTGTCTATAAACTGTGCTAAAGACTTATCTATGTTTTTATCTCTAGCAATTAACTCTTCAACTCTTTTTTCTGCTAAAGCATATCGTTCATCCGCATAATCATCGTCTTGTGTCATAACTTGAAACACATTACTTACTCCAGCGGATACAGACTCTAAAAATATAAACGCATCACCTGATGCTCCTGTAAGTATAGCTGGTGCTCCAGGCATTTTTGCTGCCATAAGTCTTTCTGATATATTTTCGTAAATATCAACTAATTCAGAGGTAGATTGATATTCTTTTCTAACTGCATCTCTACCTGCAATTAATTCATTTTGCTCTTTTGATTTTTGTTCTTCTCTTAAAGCAAATGCCTCATCAGGTTCTATTCTAAATCTGTTCGGTTCATTTTTACTTTTTTCTAAAAAAGCCGTAGGTGTCATAGGTACTACTTTATTTAATTTTTTGTCAAAATAATTTTTAGGTTCTTCATATGGTTGTACGTCAATATTACTATTGTCCATTTCAGATCTTATTTTTAATTCAACATATTCTTTAAAAGTTAAATACGGTGATTCTACTTTTGTAGTCCCGTCTGCTTGTTTAGTAAAAACAGAATATTTTTTAATATTTTTTGTAGAATTATCTGTTTGTTTAGGTTGAAACCTACCTGTTCCAGCATACTGTGCTAACTCTGTTTTTAAAACATATCTATTAGCTCCTGGCTCTTGAGGTACTTCTTCCCCATTAATAATTAATGGCTTGTTGTAAGCTAGAGTATCATAAACAAATTGACCTTTAATTTGTTCTGCTAAGCTTTTTGTAGTTTTCTCTTTATACTCAGCTTCTTTTTCTTTTATACTTTGTCTTTCTTTAAATGTAGCTACAGCAGCTGGTGCAGTTTGTGCAAGTGTACTAAATATATCGCCAAAGAAACTACCCGTTGCAGGAGCTTGACCAAGTACAGATCCAAAAGTAGCAGCTTCTAAACCACGTTGCTCTGGTTGAGACAAAAATAAATTATCGTCTTGTTGTGTATTATCGTCTGTGTTTAAATCTAGAATACCATTTGCCATATTTAAACTGTCTTTCCAGAACCACCCATGCTACCACCAGGTCCAACTAAATTATAAGTAGCGTATGCACCAAGACCAGCTTGAGCCGCTTGAGCAAACGGATTGACTCCAGGACCCGTGCCTGCTGTTACTTGTGAAGCAGCTGTTGGTAAGGTAGTCATGATACCTTTTTGAAATTCTAATCTTTGAAATGGCTCATAAGCTCTTGCTACTTCAGTTTGTCTTTGTGCTTGTAATGCTTGTTGTTGTATCTGTCTATCAAGACCACCAAGTTGAGCTGCTTGCCCTACATCTTGCTGTTGAAGTTTTTGTTGTATCTGTCCAAGTTGTCCTAATTGCGCTCCAGCTTGTATGCCTGTAGTAGCCTGTAGTTGTTGTTGATTTTGAGCAGCTTGTACTGCTCTATCAAAACCTAATGCCTGTGCTTCTCCCACTTTAGACAAACGTGCTCGCTCCTGTTCTGCTTGTGCTATACCCTCTCGTCCACCACCAAAAGCTCCAGACTGCACAGCTTGTGCAGATAATTTATTTTTTGATATTTCAGATTGTCTATTAATCTCATCTATTACATAAGATTGAAACGGATTTAAAAATCGGTCAATATCAGGAGCAGAACTAGCCGCAGTATTAGCCCCTAATATAGATCCAATACCAGTAAGAGTTGCAGCTTGACCCGTGCCAAATTGTCCAGCTTGTGTCATAGCTTGTTGCTCTAAAGGTGATAATGGAGCTACTTGATAAGCAGGTATTTCTATAGGCTGTTTTGATAAATTTAAAGCTTCATCGTATAAGGCAAGTTTTCTTGCTTCAATCTCTGGTGCTTCTCTTGTAAATGTGGTGGTAGTACCTGATGCTGGCCCCGCAGGTGCTGGTGCAGGCGATCCACCTCCGCCAAATAAAAAACTCATATGACTTTCTTCCTTAGTAATACAGCTTGTCGATCATACCCATCTAAAGCTCGTTCCCAACCTTCTCTACCTAAAATATCAATGTGTGACATCCAATGTGATTTTGCATATGCTTCTACATCTTTAACAAGATGTTTTATATCTCCTAAATTACCTCCACCTAAACCAATACGTATGGTATTTTTAATTTTAGAAGTTACAATCGCACTTTTGTTTTTTGTCCACAACATAAATTGTCCTTTTTCTATTCCGTCCTCTATGTCTTGTCTTGTTGCAAAGTCACCAATCTCAGCAGCAGGTTTTAACACGGACCATATTTCATCCGTAATGTGCATTACGTCACCAGATCGTAAACTCTTTTTAATTGATCTTGTTGTTTATAAAAATACTTTGCACCAACTCTTCTCATCTGTTTAAAATCTGTAGGATCAGCTCCTTCTAAAATACCTGCACCTAATACAGCATCGGCTCTACTTACAAATTCACCATCTGCTAATTGTGCCAACATGGTATCTGTATCTTTATCACCGTTCCCTGATCCGTCCTCCACATATCCTTCAGCTCTTACATAATTGTTGTAATCTTTTTCATCGTGATCCGATTTACTTGGTAAGTAATTGACACCACCTTGACTAAATTTTCTTAACTCTGCTAAACCACCTTCCTTAGCAGCATATATATTAGGTGATACAAAACCACCTTGATCCGTGTAACTTGCTCTTTGACCTAAACCTTGTGTATTTTCTCTTGCTCTTGCATACGCTTGTGCATAATCTTCCTCAGTTCCCATCATACCAGGCATCATTTCTCCTTCTGGACTTGGAGTCATTAATCCTCCAACTAAACTTGCTCCTGCTACACCAACCCCTATTTTAGAGGCAGGAGATAAAGCTGCATATTTTGATCCTATTCCTGAAAGAAAACTACCTCCACCACCGCCTGCTGAAGCCACAGCTGCTTCTTTTGCCGCAGATGGAGCATACTGCATAGCCATGCTTGTTTTAGCTCCAGCTGTTCCTGCGCCTGCTCCAGCAAAACCACCTGCTCCAGCATAACCACCTAGAGCACCTATACCTCCAGCTATTAAAGCTTTCTTTGTAGATGCACCAGACATCTTAGCTACACCAAAACTTCCTATTCCAAATATAATTGCTGCGGTTACTGGGTCCATATTATTCTCCTATATAAATATATTCTACTCTGTATTTTCTACTTTATCAAGTCCACTAGCTATCATTTCATCTATCAATCGTCCAGTATACTGGTATTCTCCAACATGTGTTATATATTCTGTAATTAAAGCATGACACTTGCCCCCTGTTTCACGCCATAATTTAGAAAAAGCAAAGTCTTCTCCATAATATCTTTTAGCTTTTTCATCATAAAACGTATCAAAAAAGTTATATAAGTTAGGAGTAATAACAGTTTGACCATCGGTAACTGTTTCTTGTTTAATGGTTCTTGTAGGATACGCTTTTATCATTTTATCAAACACTTGTCGTTGCAATAACATACAACCAGTAGGAGCATAGTTTAATTCTATCATCTCATCTACCATTGTAACATCATCTTCACTATCTTTTATTTTTACAGGAAATTTATTACCACTTGTATCTCTTTGTAATGTATCCATGTCAGGTAAATTTTTATACTTATCAAACACCTTGTCCCAGTTTATTATTTTCATTGGATAAGGTATACTACACATCTCAACATTCTTACTTAACATTTTAAAAATAGATTGTGGATAAAATAAAATATCACTATCAATAAAAAGTAAATGTGTATAATCGGTATTTAAAAAATGTGCTACACAAACATTTCTACCTTGTGTTACTAAAGAACTTTTCATCATGTCTAACGTAAATTCAATATTGTTTTTGTAACACTCTGCCTGAAGTCTTACAACCGATTGCATGTAATGTATAGACACATCACTATGTACAGGAGTAGCAACGTATAGTTTAATTTTTTCTTTCATCTAAGGCACCTTGTAAAAAGTTAGTCCAATCTACTTTTCTTTTGTCCCAACTGTAAAATTTTTTAACAAAGTTTTGTTGCTGTAATAAATGTTCATGTATCTCTGGTTTATGTATAATATCTACAGCTTCTTTTATAGCACTAGCAAATTTACCTGCTAATCTTTTAACATCTTTTTCATAAGTTACATAAACAGGAAACTCTGAACAGGTTTCATACAATGCACCATAATTTGTAACAATACAAAATAAACCAGCAGCCATTGCTTCTAGTGCAGCATTACAACTTGTCTCCTCCCATATACTAGGATAAGCAAACATATGATAACGATAAATATACTTTTGTATAAAAGCATGTTCTGCATAACCTATGTAGTTTACATTTTCTAAATTTCTTGCCTGTTCATATAAAGCTTCATATTTACTTTCATTTTCTTTCTCAAACTCTTCACCATAAATTTTACAACTACTGTAAATATCAACATGGACATTACAGTCTTTTAATAAACTCATAGCACCTAATAAAACATTTAATCCTCGCCACGGAGTAACATGAAATAACATACGCACCATATTACCTTCTTTAAAAGGAGTAAGAACAGGAAAATTATTTACGGCATTTTTTATAACGTGACATTTATGTGTTGGTATATCAAAACGGTATCGATACTTTTCATAATTCCAATGACTATTAAAAACATACCAATCGTATTTATCATGATTAGTTTTATCTTCAAACCAAGGATATATATTTGGTTGATCATGACTATTTTTTTGCCACAAAATATTTATTTTATTTTTATCTAAATCTACTTTACCTGGAATAGAAGTACATATCTGAAAGTTGTCTAATAATTTATCTTCCACATAATGAGATAAAAAACGATGTTGTATTTCAGTACCCCCTTGTGGAATCATGACCCATACTCTAAAAGTAATTCTTGACCTTTTTTAATTTTTTTTATAGTGACAACCTTATAAACTAAATAATCATCCCAATCTAAATCTATAAACAAACGACAATTAGGATCATTACTGTGGTTTAAAAAACCACCCATAGGTGTTCTAACATAGCTATGTATTATTGGTATTTTAATATGACTCATACCCAAATCATATTTCTTTGGAATATCTTCTACAGCAAAAATACCGTGACCATGAGTGTTGCTTACTCCTATCATTAATTCTTCTGGCAAAGGATTATAATAAAATCTATCGTATTTAATTTTCATCTTTAGTTTTACTTACCAAAGATAAAGCTTCTGGAGGTACTATAATATTAACATCACAAACAATGTCTTCTTGTTTAGTATCAGTATTTGGATTATTGACATCATGGTCTGCATCTTTTTTTGATGCATAAATCATATTAGTTTTTTTATTTCTATAAGTCTCTTGACTTTTGCATTGTATTGTTTTCATATCACACAATATCCCATAAAAATAATCTAAATGCAAGAAAAAAAGTAGCACCTTTCGATGCTACTGAGACGTATTTATACCTTTTAGAAAAGGAATTTTATTATATACTATTTTAACTAAACCAGCAAACTATACTATATCTAGTGCCTGATATAATAGGTTCAACAGAATGAGGATACATAAAATTACTAGGAAACATAATTAAATCCCCTGTATTTAAATTTACTTTACTGTAAGGTTTTTGATTATGAGGATAGTAAAACAATAATTCTCCACCTTCATAATCTGTATTTAAATTTATTATAAACGATAATTGTCTGTTAACTTGATAAAAAGCATCAGTGTGTCTTTTATAAAAATTACCTTTTTTGTATTTTAATAAATTAATAGACTCTAATTTTAACTGCTGTAAGCTTGTAAATATTGTTTGATATTTTTTAATAGCTTTATCACAAGTATTAAATATTAATTTTTTATACAAAAGATCATGTTCATTAGATTCATCCAACCCATAATCATAAACATTTCTATATTTAGTATCCTCAATATCTTTACCATCTTTTAATAAAGTAGCTTTTTGTTTGCAAGATAACTCTATATATTCCGATAAATTTTTACATACTTTACTATCTAAAGCTTTTTCTATTTTAAAAATAGCAGAACTTATCTTATCCATTTTCTTGAGAACGATCGATCAAAGCATAACTTATTAGGCCTTGTATTTTATTGCTGCCTGTAGCTGCTTGGACAGTTATGGCATCACCTGCTTCTAAATTTAAACCTTCAGGTGAAGCATTTATCTGCGACTTAGCCGCTACATCATCTCTAAAAAATTCATATTCAGCACTTGAATC
>TARA_R110002012_G_scaffold5668_3_pt1 | contig 13560 bp, 17 predicted proteins | sample TARA_R110002012 | Tara Oceans TARA_R110002012 (sample SAMEA4396515) | marine metagenome | biome: Westerlies Biome; feature: [DCM] deep chlorophyll maximum layer (ENVO:01000326); material: water (ENVO:00002006), including particulate matter (ENVO:01000060) such as... | depth 40 m
ATGCAGCGCCATACGGTCAGAACTTACAGTGTTACCGCTTTCTAAAGAAGACTGATATCCCGCTTGATCAAAAGTAGCAAGCCCTTTAGCGGGACTCCACCACTTATTAGCTGGGTCCATAGCTAACGTGATCAGGTTGTCCGCTTGTTGTTGGGTGTTCGCTTGATCAAACTGAAACTGCTTTCGTTTTTCTTCGGCATCAGCGTTGTCTTGCTCTCTGTTAAAGTTCTTTTGTTGCGTGTCCTGTCTGTCTAGCTCCTGTTTTTTCTGCTGTTCAGCAACGCCTGTAGCTCGCTTTAGCTCGTCAAACTTTTTTGCGTCTAGATCTAAGATCTCTCTATCAAGCGCGCGCCTGTCGCGATTAGCTGAGTAATCGCCAGCACCTTTTAAACCACTTTGAAAACCGCTTAAATAGCTCATGCTGATAACTCCCGGAACTCAACGTCTGTCTTACTGTAATCAACCATTTGATACCCGCTAGAATGCGAAACTGCGGCCCACGGCACTTCATCTGCCATGACTCCTTGGAAGCGTGTTTTATTACCAATATAATTAAAGTTGTAAATATTAATCCCCTCGTTTGAAACGCCTGCGTGCATAATATTTTCTTTCAGGGCGCGGTCACTAAACGCCAGCGCCATAATTGCAGCAGAGCCTAAAGAGCCAAGAGTAGAGTAGGTCTGAGCCTTTGACTGAGCCTGTGCTTGCATGAAGGAATTTTTTCTAGCCGTGGCATCAGCTGCTGCTGAACCCATCTGGCTTTGCGATGCACGATTGACACCTTGCCCGATGTTAATAAGGTCGGACATTAGCGCCGTGTTTGCTTCTCGCTGATTAATACGAGCGTCGCTGACAGCTTGTATGCCGCCTAACGTATTAGCTCGTTGTAAAGTTGCACCCTGCTGTTGCATCTGTGCTGGAGTAAGAGCTGCGCCATATCGAGATGCATTTCTATCAGCTATGCCTTTTGTTAAGCCTGAAGCTACTGTTACATCTTCTCGAGCGGCGTCAATAAGGCTGGTATCAGTTCTAGCTTTCTCTATAAGCTGATCTTCAAAACCGCTGTAGTTTTTTACGTAGTCAAAGTACTCGCCGCGAGTTATTGCCTCGTACGCCTTGTCAGGATCTGAAACAGTCGATAACGATCCCACTCCAGCCCCCGTGGGTTGATAACCGTAATCAGTTTGTGACATTCCTCCAAGGCCGCCCATGCGGCCCTGATACGGGCCGGGGTTTGTAAAAGGACCTGTCATTGGGTCTTGTTGTTTCTGTTTCGGTATAAACGTTTCGCCTATCCCTGTACCCGGCATCTGTGACATGACTTAGCCTCCTCCATATTTATTCTGGCTGTCTAGAGCTTCCATAAACCTAGATGCGAAACTGTCTTTTTTAGATGCGCCGTCTGCGCCAGCAGTATCTTGTAACTCACCGAATTTGCTTACGGCAGCTCCTGCTATCTGACCAATTGCACTAGTTTTTGCTGAGCGAACCGCTTGGTTTGCTTTTGCTCTAGTCAGTGCTTGCGAAGTACCTAGTCGTGATGCTTGCGCCATACCTGTTTGGGCATCGGCTGCTTGACCGCGCGCTGTCCCAAGTACGTTTGTTTGCATCTTGTTTTGTATATCCTTGCCTGAAGTATTAGCTATACCCAACTGTCCTTGATACGCCTGCGCCATGTCCCCGGCAGATGTGTTACTTTGAGTACCTTGGTAAGAGGGCTGTGAGGTAAGGGCCTGCATTGTGTCTGCATTAGCACGACCTCTTAAAGAAGTCGTAACGTCTTCTGTCAGAGACTTGTCACGCATCTCTTGTAAAAGAGGGTCATACTTCTTTTTAAAGTTCTTATACTCAGCCATAGCAACTGATGCGGAGGCTTTTTCCGCACCCGAGGCTTGGTAATCTTGTTGTTTTGGTTTACTGCCCATTACAATTCTCTCGTATATATAACAGTGTCTTTGTCCCAACCTTCAGAGAGCAAGTAATGCTCCATCTTTGGGATTGGAGTTCGTACTTCTATAGTTTTAAATCCTGCTTCTTTTGCCGCTTTTGCAAAAAAACTATAGTGCTTTACTACGCAGTTCTGTCCAATCTCTCTGGCCCACGCTAGCCAAACTAAAAAAGCCCTGTCACCAGTAAAGGGATCTGTTTCACCTGATGACACTACAAACCCTTCATCGGCTACCCAAAGTACTGCTGTCCCTTCTTCGCATGCTTCAAACACGTTTTGTGCTGTAAACGTTAACTGCGGTTGTTCTTTTAAAATCTCATCTATTGCGGGTAGCACCCAATGCGCATGCACCTGAATATCTGCAAATATAGGATCAGCTACCGCTTCCGTATTTGTTTCGTCTTGTTTTCCAAGCTCCTCCAATTCCGCCATAAGTTACTTTCCTAGCTATACCTTCATCTGCATGTCGTGCTCTACGCTCTGCTGCTATGAGTCCTTCTTGAAACAACGACCCGTAAACTTGTGCGCCTGTGTAGTCAGTCCAATCTTTACTAGGCAATCGCAGTAGTCGGAAGAGGGCACCATTAATAATGGCCTCTCTATAATCAGACATGACCCCGTCATCGCATGCAGTAGAAGTATGTGTTGGTTTTAGTTGTACACGCAGAACAGTACTGGACACGGCCGTTACATTAGGTGTTGGTACAAACCACACCGTGGACTGTGTTTGTTTTACGTAGTAAAGAGGTGTAGATGCGCTGGTTTTGTCGCGCCACTTAGGTAACCGCTGCTCTAGTAGGTTAGTACTTATTGGCTCTAGGTCTTTACCCTGATGAACGGCCCACATAATCTTATGGACATTAGTACCAGAGGGGGCTTCTAAATCATACTCATAGATATTAGCGACCGTAGTAACAGGGTCTAGCTCAGCTTGGTACGCACCCGTTTTCTCACAGAACTCAATGACTGCGGAGCGGATATTGTTTTCTATAAGTGTGTCAGGACATCCCGGTACCATAGGGATGATTTCTGGCAGCAATGACTCATAAGAAGTAGCCATGCTCTGTTACCCCTGCATCATCTGCGCTGGATTTCTTCGTTCCATATTAGGATTAGTAATCGCGTCAATTTGTCCTTTACCAGTTACTGCAGCTGTAAATATCTGAAAGTGAGAACTAGCTCGTTGTGCGTTGCCTGCGTATTCAGCATCTTTCATATAAGCCATATAAAGGACATAGTTCATAATGGCGTTTGCGTAAATGTCTGGGATCGACAAAGCGCCGTTCTGAGCTACGGTTGCTGGGTTAGCGGAGTAGATGATCTCTAAATAAGCATTACCTGCTACACCGGGATAGACGTAAAAATTACGAGGGTTGGCTTCGTCGTATATATAGTGCTTTACAATTGCGGTGTGAGCCGCATCGCCTGAAACAGTTGGGTCATGCCAATTGGGAGTCTGCGCATCGAGTACTTCGCGATCAACAAGGCGCACTGCTCGCTTACCAGTCCCACTTGAAGCGGCTGACATATTGCGTACTGCTTTTAAAAGCCTGTTACCGCCCGATGGAATAGACTGCTTTGTTCCAGTGGCAAGAGTAACCGTATCGTTAGTTGCGCTAGCGTCTGGTTTTAGTAAAGCAACTTCGCGCTGCGCATCATTAATCCAAAGTACAAGCTCAGCTACAACAGGCCATCTCACGCCTGTGGTGTCTTGTAGTACTGTTTGGACTCGGTCTATTACGCTCTGTACCGTGACTGCCATGATTCAAACCTCTTAGGAGTTTAAGGCTATTTCCCAAGCCTCTTCGCGTTCTTCACTGCGGACAGTTCGCCCTACAGCCCTGTTTACAACTGCAGCCTTTGGTGAGCCGTCAGTTTTAAAATCGTCTGGACTACCTACCTCGATCAGTTTTTGTAAAGCTTCTACAAGACTGTCGTCTGTTTCTTCAGTAACTTCTTCAAAGTCTGCTATTTCAGCTTTAGACTCTTCAACATATTTTTTATTGTGTTCTTTAGCACCCATCTGAATTGCTAGAATGCCAATCTCATCGGCTATTTCCTGCATAACGCCCGCTTCGAACATAACTACTGCGCCGCTTAAAGTAGCCACTCGTAATGGCTTGTCACTAATAATCTTCATGATTGTTCCTATTGTGGATAAAAAAACCCCTCCTCCCCGAAGAGAAGAGGGGGTGTTTCTTAGTACGCTGTATCGAGAGCGATAACACCGAAGTCTTGTACAGAGCCACTAATGTCGCTGTTGTACTTAGGCTTACGCATGCCGAAGATCTTACCTACAGAAATACCAGACTGGTTACCGTAGTCGAAAGTATCTTCAACCATCTCAGGTAAACCAATGTCAGCCATTGCAAGAGCTTGAGCACCACAGAACAGAGCGCGTGCTCCATTGATGTTAGCGCCTGCGCCCCACTTGTATCCAGCTGCTCCAGCGTTGCCAGAAGCACCAGAAGTAGCACCAGAAGTGTTGAACACGTGTCGGAACTCGTGAATCATTACACCGTCTACCATCAAGCTAGAAGAACCAGAGAACAAGCTGTTAGAAGTTCCACGTACACCTGCATTACGAACGTTAGCAAGGAAGTCTGAGTCAAGCTTCAGGTTAGCCATTTGCTGTGGAGTAACAAACATGTGGAAAGTTTCTTGGTTACCAGCACCACGAATACCACGAATGTAGTTGTCTTTAGCATAGGCCTTCAGCTCAACGATAGTGCTGTACTGAAGCTTATCAGCAGCAGTAACAGCAGTAGTGCTACCAGCAACCAAACCGTCAGTAGCATCCCATCGACGATGACGATCGCCAGTAGGAGCAGATACGTCAGAAGCGAACTCAAGATCAACAAGTTCTTGGCCGTTTACTGCGCCGCCAACTACTGTGCGCAAAGCACCGTTGTTCTTGTGAGTGTAAGCAACACCTGACAAAGTTAAGAAAGCCAACTGGTCGCAGCGATCGGCGATTGCATAAGCAAGTGCGTCACGTGACTGCTCACGGAAGTTAACTACAGTTTTCTGGTCAGTCATTCGGCCAGCAATTCTGTTTGCAAATCGCAACTGGTCTAGCTCAATGCTGATGTCAAACGCGCGCAAGGCTTCTTCATTGCCTTCGAGAGTAAAGTCACCAGTGATACCGTCGCCAGTCATGTCAGCAAGCAAAGTGATGTTGGCTTTAGTGCCTTTTTGATTCTTAGTAAGTTCAGTTACTCGCTGAACCATAGCGTTAGAACCAGAACCAGCGAACTGGTTGATGAAAGATTGATTACGGGCTACGCGCCAAAAGTCGCGGCTCCACGTTTGAAGTTGGTCGCCTGTAAGCGTACCGAAGTTTGTTAAGGCCATGATAGGCTCCTATTAATTAGCAAAATAATTTATGCGACACACGTCGCGCTATCAGCCGACTTTTTAGGAGCGGCTAATCCGTATCTGCGTATCGTGCAGCGACGAACTAGCGCTGTTTAGCGAGGCGCGACCTCGACAGGTTTTACGCCTATGTAGGCGAGGGGTACGTTTTTTACGGCTACGGGCCGATCAGTTATCGCACTGATAGACGTATAAAGGATATTAGCAACACTAATATAATAATGCAAACTATTTAAGGGGGTTCGATAGGTAATCCATACCCTGCCATAGGTCTTCTATTTCGCGGCTAATTGTTTTTAATTGACCGTCAAGCTTGTTTAAGTTTGCTGTAATCAGTTCTGCTTTAGTTACAGTGGCCTTCATAGCCTCAATGTCTTTTTCAAGGTCTTGTACATTGTCATTAATTAATAATAGTTTATCTTGCTGTTCCGCTATAGTTGCCAAGTTAACGCCCAAGGCGCTTAATTTACCCTGCAATTGAGATACGTCGTTCGCCTCTAGCTCTGCTTCAATTAACTTAATCGCGCTCATAAGTTCTTGTTTATCCGCAATCATCTGCTCCTGCATTGGCGCAGTGTCGGGTATATATCTGGATTCAACAGACTCTAACCGACCGTATAGTGAGCTTGCTGTCCACACACCACCACCTAGAGTTGTTGCAAGGCTAAGAAGTATAGCGATGTAAACGCCTTTAAAGCTTGTGCCGCCTATCGTTAGTTCTGTTTCTGCTAAGCTCACGATCCCCCCTCGTCACAGTTGGTTCGTGTCATAAAGCACTCATAACCTAAATAGGTTGGGCCAGTAAGATAAAGCTCACTAGTAGCCCCCGTTGTTAAAATGTCTTGGTGAGAAACGTACAAATTAATATTAAACGCATCTGAGCCGTTTACGTATACGCTAGTAGCGGGGTTTCCAGAAGTCCAAGCAAGGCTTACAGCCTGAGTAGATGCACTGTAGCTCAAGGTGTTTGTTTCAATATGCGTGTTATTATCCATTGCGCCTTGATCCATAAACGCTACAGCATCTGCGTTTGCGGCTACGCCCAGAAAAGCTCCTGCGGCATTGGCGTGTCCTTCTATAGAATCTAAACTAGAATTATAAATGTCAGCATCTGCTTGATCTATCGTCAACGCATCAGTGTTGCTTGTAACATATTCCTGTACTGCGGCTTCTTCATCTGGAGTTGACGCTTCGGCAGATATTTCGGCAACCTCTTGTACTGCAAGCATGTCTACTACTACAGTTGTAAAATCATCAATAGCCTCTTCCATTAGCTCAAGCTCTGCCGCGGCTTGTTCTTCTAAGTAGTCTTGGGCAGAACCATAGGGCAAGTAAGTTACCATTCCAGAAAGAGCTTGATTATAAGCATTAACTTGCTCTGTAGTTATATATGCTGTACCCGCTAGTTGTCCGTCACTAATTCCTGTTCCAGTGTTAGCATAACCCATAGCGGCTCCGGTCATTAGAATGCCTGTATTTATTTGATCTACAATAGCGGCACTGCTTGCTATTAAATCGTCTAGCTCACTTGCTTGAGCTACGGAACTGCTGAGAAACAGACTCGCTAGAACCGTCGTCTTCATCTTCATTTGCATTTTCTGCTCCTATATTTAAAATTGAGTTGTACCACATTTGCGTTTTTGTGTATCTTGGCGTTGGTTCAAACTTTGACCATGTTGCTCTGCGTTTAACTCTTACTTCACCGTAGTCTGGGATGTACAGGCTTGGTTGCATCTTCATTAAAAGAAAAGCTCTTTTACCTACTACTAATCTGCCACTTGCTAAAACAGGGCAGGGCGTTGCAGATATAAATAAGGATCTCCAAACTTTTACGTCCTCGCACATCCTAGCAATAGCCGCCACCTTCATGCCAAGGTCAGAAAGCAACTTACTGTCCCTCCGGCGGTTACAATCAACATCTGATTCATAACTGCCTTTAGTTATGCCTATAATCCCTGTTTGTATTGAACCGCCTGATCCCTGCAAACATGTTTCCATGCCGTTACTCATGTATGAAGGAGCGATGGCTGAACCCACAGGCATATCGCTAGAGCTTCCTGCGCCATTGTATGTGTTAGTAACAGACTCGTCTTTGCTGTTGTTGTTGCTGCTCACGGTACTGCCAACCGTATTAGTGTTTAAACTACCGTCTTGGTTGTTTGTTGAGTCAGTATCGCCCATAGGCTCTTCTTGAGCCGACACATGCGAGGTTACTAACAACAACATTATGTACATTACAATGTGCATTCTATCTACTACTACCTGTACTTAGATGTTTTCTTAGCAACTTTTTTCGGCTGCTTAGACACCTGCTTCCCGGCTTTAGTGTCCGCACGCTTTTTTGCCGACGTAGCTGCGTACTCTTTCTTTGTAAGTGCGGCTCTTGCTGCTTTTGGTAAGTACCGCTCACCTGTAGCTTTTTTACCCTGAGTACTATTCTTGCCTGACTTAGTACCCCATTTCTCTTTAGTCCACTTAGTAAGTGACTTTTGAGCTTTGGTCTTTGGGCCAGAGTAACTACCGCCTGACTTCTTGTACCGCTGCGTGGCAAGTTGGGCTTTACGGGCCGACCATTGGCCCGCTTTGCCACCTTTTGTACCGGCTTTAACTGCCGCTACAATTCGCTTCCATTTAGGTTCGTCGCTTCTAGCCATGAGCTACCACTTAACCTTGTCGGCCCAATAAGCGGCAGACATCTTTCCTTTGGATATGTTCTTACCGTGCCTTGCTTTAAAACTGGCACGCTTCGCTTTCATACGAGCAGATTCACCCGATTTGGGTTTACCTGCCGTCGACGCTCCTTGTTCTCCAAATCTAATTGTCTTGACTCGCTCACCTTCCTTTGCAACAACAACATGGCTCTTCTTCGGATGAGAGGGGGTGCGTTTCGGTTTATTAAATCCGCTTACCCCGGCCCGCGCGAGCCGAGGATCTTTTTTGGTTGCCATAGATCACCTTTATAAAATATCGCCACGAAGCCTTTTTAATGTAGCTTCTGGCAAAGCGTTAAATTCATCCTCAGTCATACTGTTCATATCTAGCCCTTTTTCACCGCGACTAGCCGAACTTTCGCCCGGTAAATCTGGTGGTTGTGCATCTGCGGCTTTCAATTTACGGCTAACTTCGGCTCGTTTTTTTGCAATCTCATCACTTTTTGGTGCAACTTTTCCTGCCAAAGATGGTGCTTCTACAGCTCCTTCTAGGTCATACTCTCTAACTACATACTTAGCGGCTTTAGATAAGGCAGCAACCGCGTTATCGCCTTTCGTCATAAACGCATCGCGGAGGTCAATCACTTCCTGCGTGTACTCAGCGTTATACTCTGCAGATGCCTGATCAAAGACAGGGAAGCTAGCCTCTAGATCGTTTGCTGCTTGTTGAAGGGCCGTCGCCTGTTGGTTGTGGCTGACAGTCTGCGTCATCTTTTGCGTCATCTCATACTCAATCTGAGTGCGCTCAGCACGTCGTATCTCAGCGCGTATAACCGCCGCTTTTTCCGCCTCGCCATCAAGTAAGTGAGTTTGGTACTCAACTTCTTTTGCGACAAAGTCGTACTCTTCAGGGGCGTCCTCAGCAGGAACTTGTGCAGCCTTCATATCATCAAGCTGTTTTTGTAGCGCCTTCTGCTTGTTTAGGACTTCATCTAAACGAGACTTAGGCACCATTGGTTTTTTCTGCGAGAGATTAGGCTGCTCAACTTCTTCCTCTGGCTCTTCGGCAACAGTCTCTTCCTCTTCGGCTACGGTCTCTTCCTCTGAATTTGTTTCTTCTTCTGTACTTTGTTCATCTTCAGAAACAGTTTCTTCTTCAGCGACAGTCTCTTCCTCTTCGACTTCTGCTGTAGGCTCTTCTACGGTATCGAAACTAAGGTCCAGCATATCCTGAGATTCATCTGGGAGATCAGCGCCGGGCATTACGTCGTACTGCATGTCTTTCTTTTCTTCAGTCATAACAATTTCCTATTGGGGGTTACGGGTTTGTTTTGCAGCAGTCTGCATAGCGGTTGATGCTATACGAGTCGCTGACTGGGTTTCGGACTGGGTCATACGGGTTTGGTTGGTAAGGTCTGCAAGTTCTCTACGCAGCTGCAATTCTTGCTCCTTCATGGATAACTTGCCTTGAAGCTCCTGCATTCGCATCTGTGGGTTAACTTCTGATACGTCTTGTACCTTAGCAATGTTAACCGCTGCTTCAGATTGAAGCTTTTGTACTTCTGCCTGCATCTTGGCAATCTCAAGCTGAACCTGCTGCATCTGTATCTGCTGCATCTGCGCTGCTTGTTCTTGCTGCTCTGGAGACTGCTCTACGCCTGTCATCACTCGAATGCGTTTCGCTAGCTCCCCTTTACGAGCTAAGTGGCTGTACTCAATAATGGCATCGTCTGGTATGTTGACGCCAACTTGTCGTAAGTTAAGCGCTTCAGCAAACTGTATCTCATCAAACGAATCGCGTGCTGGAGCTGAGGCAATAACTACGTCGTACTCACCAAGTGTTAGATCATTAACGATCCTTCCTTCGGGGGTCATCTCGTTAACCACCATTGCTTCGCGTGGCTTTAACGGATCATCTTCGTTAGTAACCTGAATGATTCGCTGCTCTGTATAGAACGTCTGTATTAGGTTCAGAACTTTCTCGGCTAAGTAATGCCGTGCTTTTGCGAGGTTATCTAACGGCACCTGAATCATAACGGCGCCACGATTCTGTTTAGCTTGTATGGCGATGCCCGATACTTCAGCACTGTCTGTACCTAACATGGAGTCGTTTACGCCCGATATAGTCTGGATGTTTGCCGCCGCTTTCTGCGCAATCCGATCAAGCCCTGTTGGTATCTGGTTAGGCTGTATTTTAGACGGGGGGCTGGAGCCTCTGTTGTACTCAAGGACTAAACCTGTCTCTGCGCCGTGCTCTTCTAAATCATCAGCTGTCATGCCTGTTAGCGAGCCGCTTTCTACTACCCAACCGCTGTTGGCTGTTGTGTTAACAATGTGTAGTTCTTGGGACGCAATCTTGTTTAACTGTTCCTGTGGAGACAGTAGGTTACGCACCATGCCGAACGGTCTGCCTCTGCGGAAGTAGGCAAAGTAGGGCACTATTGTAAAGTCGTTGTAGGGAGACCAATCATCGTGCAGCACAACGTTGTCGCACGTTACTGTCCAGCGGACTTTACGTTTGGTCTTAGTAATAACACTTAGTCCGTACTGCTTAGCAAACTTCTTAACCTTTGACTCTTTCCAAGCGTCGGGCGCTTCTCGCTGATCGCCTGTATCGGGATCTACAAAGCACGTTACGCGCGCTATCTTTTTGTTCTGACGTTCCACAATACGGAGCGCCTTTACATTACGGTAGGCATCGTCTTCCGGTACGCCTGAGCCGAAATAGTCATCTTCGGGATCAAGGTCACCGAATCGTTGCTCTTCATACTCGATAGAGTCACGGCCAAAACTATTACCGTTTTCAGCAATGAATCGAAGATCTTCCGATTTTTTCTTGCCATATAGCTCTTCGATCTCATCTAGGGTCATCCACCGAGTCTCAAAGACCTCGTTCCATGTCTTGGGGTCATACTCTTTAGCATCTGGGTCTACCAGAATGTCGAGTGGGTCTTTTGCTGTTATGCGTATCTCGCCTTCTACATGGTCTGAGAAATCCATACGTACATCGAAGTATCCCCGGCCATCGAGGATAAGCCCATCGCTAAACACTTGCTGCTCAACCCAGTCGAGCTTATTGTTGTCTGCGATCTGCATGTAGAGCTTAGTAAGCGTGTTGGCTACTTCGGCTTCTCCACCACGACGTGGTTTAAACTGTACGTCTGCACGTCGGGTAGACTGCTCCCCAAGTACAGTGTTTATAGTAGGTAAAACAGTGTTGATGGTGAGGGCAGGACGCCCCTCGGCTTCGAGCGCATCGGCATCGTATTCGTCCCACTGATCACCTCTGTAAAAGGCATCGCACTTCTTAGCCATATCAACATAGTCAAGATGGCCGTTATCGCGGGCGCGGGTGTATCTATCCCACTGAGCGGACGCTATCTCTTGTTCTTTGGCTGGGGTTAGCTTTTTCATATTTAAGCACTCATGGATGATTTATCGCGTTTCACCGCAAACATATGGTCTAGTCGATCTCGCCAAGATGGCTCGTGCACTACTTGTGTCTGGAATGTAGCGAACTCGCTCATCATCAGACCTAACCATGCCAACGCATCAACTTGATCGTCGTGTACTCCGTTAGGGAACCGAAGCAGCTCAGCGACCAATGGTCCTGTAAACAGCTCGTCCTTGGGCAGAAATACCATGCCCTGTTGCATTCGGCCCTGAATAGCTCGGGCCCTTGCTTCTTTATCGCGTCGTCCCGTCTTTAGATCTTTAAAGTAAGCCTCATGCAGCCCACGTTCCCTGACGCGTTTTTCTAGGAACGGACCAAGGGCCATCTCAATGTGGCCTTTCTCAATCCCAATGATTGAGGGCTTCCATGTCTCATATAGATCTAGTATCTGTTCTACTAGTTCGAAACCGTCGAACCGTCCTCTAATCACGTCTACAATAAATAGCTGATCGTTTTCGTCGATACCCGCTACCATTCCAACGGAGTAGTCGTTTCTATCTTTCTTACCGATCGCCAGATCCCACGCGCAGTAGTAGCGCATACGATCTACATCTACATCGTCATTATCAAAGTACTGAATCATGCTTCTAGTAAAGTAATCACCGTCGTCCGCAACCGGGTTCTGCTGGTACAGCGCTGACCAATCTCTAGGGCCAACCGCTTTTCGTATCCTGTCTAGGGCTTTCTCGTCGTACCGCTCTTTGTGCAGTGCGTCACCCGTTCCTCGAAACTCTTCGTCCTCCTCTGCGATAGCAGGGTAGCTAACTACTTCCCACTCATCGCCGCCATCTCCGCCTGCTTTTAGAAGCCGCCCTGCCAAATCATCATCGTGCCAACGAGTAAGAATGACGAGCACGCCACCACCGGGTGCAAGCCGTGTGTATGCGGTTGAGGTGTACCAATCCCAGTTACTGTCTCTATTATTCTGGCTTTCAGCGTCTTCGCGGTTTTTAACAGGGTCATCAATAACAAGTACATGTGCCCCTTTACCAGTAATACCACCGCCCACACCAGCAGCAACGAAGCCACCGCCGCTAGTGGTAAGCCACGCTTCTGCAGACTGGCTGTCAGGATCAAGTCGCGTTTTAAACGCAGTTTTGTAGGTAGGCTCACGCAATAGCTGCCGAACTTTTCGACTGAACCCCATAGAGAGCGAACCTGAGTAGGAACACGCGATAAATTCGTGGTCAGGGTGTCTACCCAAGTGCCAAGCAGGGTAGCCAATAGAGGCAAGCGTGCTTTTTCCATGCCTTGGTGGCATAAAGAGCATAAGTCTTGGCGATTTTTTCTCAGCCACGTCGTTAGAGAACTTCTCAAGACGGCGGCAGATGTCTTTATGTACCCAACCAGCCGAATAATCGGGGTTAAATCGCTCGATGAAGGGGAGGAGTCGCTTTCTTGTGAGGAATCTGAGGGCGAGTTCTGCCTTTGCCTTGTCTTCAACAGATAGTTCTTCTGTTTCTGTGACAGCTTCTTGGATTTTATCTGGGTCTGGTAACGCTTCTGCATCATCTGCCTTGCAATACACACAGAGACCGTCGATCTCGCTAGAGTAAAGCGTCTCGGGGCGCATGTTTTTGCACCTACGACATCTTCGCTTAACGATATCTGCAGTCATTTGTTAATAAGAGCGCATCTTTTTAGTAGGTTTCTTTTTAGCGGCAGGCTTTTTCTTCTTTGACTGCATCTTTAATGCAGCGATAGCCTCTTTAGCACGCTTGTCGGACATTGGTGCGCTGATTGCGGGACGCGGTTTCTTTTTAATGGGTGTTTTAGCCATAGTTATTTAGCCTTCTTTTTAGGTTTAGCTTTCTTTTTCATACTGGCTTTGACTCGATCTAAAAACACCCCTGTTGGCAATTTGCCAAGAGAAGTATTTTTATAGCCGCCCGTGGCGTCTTTTTTCTTTTGCGCTGTGCGCGTGTCTTTTGCGCTTTTTTTGGCTTTTGCAAGACGCCTTTTTATCTCGGGTATTGCATCCTTAGTGGCCATCTTGCGGAGGGGTTTCTTTTTAGCTGGTTTCTTAGCCATAATTAATCGCTCTTTGGTTCTAAATAATTAGTGTTTTTACCTGCTATCTCTAATAGTTCTTCATCAGACAATCGCTCTAGCTGCTTAGCGGTCTGGTTTAG
>TARA_R110002012_G_scaffold110879_4_pt1 | contig 13555 bp, 13 predicted proteins | sample TARA_R110002012 | Tara Oceans TARA_R110002012 (sample SAMEA4396515) | marine metagenome | biome: Westerlies Biome; feature: [DCM] deep chlorophyll maximum layer (ENVO:01000326); material: water (ENVO:00002006), including particulate matter (ENVO:01000060) such as... | depth 40 m
AAACAAAAGGCCGAAAAGGATAAAATAACGATGGAGGGGGTTGCTGTTGTTCTAGGTATGCCTATAAGCTCAGAGGCTAAAGCGTCTTTATTGTCGGATCAGTTTGAGTTTACAACAGAGCAATCCGCCGCAATAATAGCGCCCGCAGGAAAGGCAAATTCAACACTTGAGTTACTAGGCAGTCTTTCACCTTTATTGGCTAATAAACTAATTGAGAAATTGACGGACGAAGAAATTAGGGAATTGTTAAAATAAAATTTAGGTAACTTTGTTAAACACAAATCGAAATAATAATGAATAAAAGTTGTAGCCTTAAATTAAAAGGAATAGAAGAAAGCAAAGGAATTGTAGAATTTTACTTTTCATCGTTCGGTAATAAAGACAGCGACGGCGACATAATGGAGAAAGGTTCTTTTAAAAAGACCATAAGTGAAAACCTATCCAGAATTAAGCACTTTAAAAACCATAACCCACACCTAGCAGTAGGTAGAATTTTAGAATTACATGAAGATTCAAAAGGAGCTTATGCAGTTTCTCAGATGTCTAAATCTACACTAGGGCAAGATACTTTAATCGAGTATAAAGAAGGTATTATTACTGAACATTCCCACGGATTCCAAACGATAAGAGAGAATTACAGCAACGAGAAGAGTGCCAATGTTATCTCAGAGGTTAAACTGTGGGAGGTGTCAAGTCTTACATCTTGGGGTGCTAACAGCAACACACCCACTACAGGTATTAAAAGCCTTGAGGACGTGGAGACCTTATTTAAAAACCTCGAAAACATATTAACCAAGTCAACTATCTCGGACGAGAGGGGGGCGGAGTTACAAAAATCTTACGACCAATTAGGTAATTTAATTAAATCACTTCGAGCGCCGTCTCAGGACACCCAAGAAGCCGAGATATTAAAACGTGAGAACGAACAGCATATATTTTTAAATACAATATTAAATTCATAATACAATGGAAAAAATTTGGTTAAAAGATGGTAAATTCCAAGAGCTAGATAAAAACACGGCTGAGAATCTACCTATCGAAGAAAAAGCGGCCTATATGGTAGCTAGTAACGGCGCGAAAATGGCCTCTCTAGAGTCTCAAATGTCTGAGAAAGTAGGAACAGAAGCAATTGAAGCGTTAAAAGAACAGTTCGGAGAGCTTAAAGAAAAGCATGTAGAGCAGTTGCAAAACGCAATGGAGGAGCAAGGTAAAACGTTGTCAGAATTGAGAAAGTCGAACGCGGCTAACTTAGTTCCTAAAGGTTTTGACGGCGAACTCGCGGCGGTTTGGAGCAAGTCTAAAGACTCAATATCTAACTTTTTAAATGAAAAGAGTAACGGCTTTTCGATGAATTTAAAAACGGAGGTAACTAGAGCGTCAGTGGCTAACAATACAATGGCTACAGATGTACCGGGACTAGGACACATTCCAAGAAGGTCGACGGCTATCTCTGACTTGTTTAATCAAGCTACAATGGGGGCAGATTCAAACGGAGTTATTAGATACTGGCAAGAGGCGAGCCAAACAAGCAACGCGGCACCAGTAGCAGAAAGTGCAGCGATTCCAGAGAGTGAGATCACTTGGGAGGAAATTTTGCTACCGTTGAGAAAAATTGGCGACTCTATGAGAGTAACAAGGGAAGCACTTGAAGATGTTTCGTTTATCTCTGCTGAGATTAGAAATTTCTCTCTTAAAAACATTGAGTTAGAACTTGACTCTCAATCTCTTTTAGGAGATGGAACGGGTCAAAATTTTAGCGGTGTTGATTTGGTAGCTCCTAACTATGCGGCGGGTGCTTTTACTGGATTGTTTGGTACGGCAGCTACTATTTATGATGTACTTTCTACAGGAATCGTACAAATTGCAAATGCAGGACAAAACAGCGTATTTGTTCCTAATGCTATTGCAATGAATCCTACAGATGCTGAGTTGATGAGATTATCAAAAGATGCCGATAACAACTACATCATGCCATCTTGGTTAAGTACTGATGGGATGAGTGTTAAAGGTGTTAGAATCATCGAATCTCAATTAGTGCCTCAAAATCAAGCATACATCGGAGACTTTACTTTCGGTACAATGTGGGGAGCAGGAACGACTACTTTAGACGTGGCTACTCAACACGGTACAGATTGGATCGAAGATGTACAACGTTTGAAAGTAACAGTTAGAAAGCAATTAGTAATTAGAACGGCTCACGCTGGTGCATTTTTGCACATACCTTCTATTACTGCTGCTCAAACTGCTTTGAACGCGTAATAAATACCATTAGCAAGGGGTTAAACTCCCTTGCTTTTTTAAACTACTTTACTACTATGAAAATCAAAATAACAAAAGACCACACGGCGGGATTGACTAAAGGTCAAATAAAAGACATTCCAGACCACTTGGCAAAAAGAATTATTTCAGAAGGTTTAGCGGAACAGGTGAAAGCCGAGAAAGCGCCAAAGAAAGACAAGGCAGAAAAGGCAGCGCCAAAGAATAAAGCGAAAAAGTAAATAAAACTAAATGGGGACTTTCGTAAATACAAGCGACTTTACAAACGGCGAGATTTTAATCTCTCAAAGTTCAGCAACAGAGCAAGAACTTGAGCCGTATATCGACACGGCAGAACTTGAAATACTTCAAGAGCTTTTCGGTTCGGAGTTGTACGCTTTATTTATAGCCGATCTAGTTGGAGGGGTTCCACAGGATGCCAGATTTGTTGCTGTATTTAATGCATTTTATGATGACTCTGATTCTGTGGTAGGTTGGTGTTGTGGAGCCAGTAGGTCGGAGGGTATTAAAAAGATGTTAATGCGTTTTATTAATTTCAGCTTTACGAGGGATCAACCAAACCAAAATACGCCAGTAGGAACAGTAAAAAACCAATCCGAGAACAGCACAAATTCAAGCGCGGGTTCTTATGGCGCTGCAATCAAATATAATAAAGCGGTTGAATCCTACCAAGCAATTGCGCGTAAGATGATGTTGGATTCCGTGACTTATCCAGAGTATAACGGAATACCAAAAGAGAAAACAATATTTATATAAATGGGTCAATTAAGGACTAGGGACACAGTAGATTTAGTTAAAGAACTAGTTTCTCAATTAACGCCTGATTTTATTATATCGAGCGCCGTCGATAATCTTGATGGAACCTTTACGCTCGAAACAATCAATACTTATTGGCTTACTATTAATAAGCGCATTACTATTGATTCAATTGAGTATAGAATAACAGCCTTTGTTATTAATGAATCAATTACAATAAAGCCAATTACAACGGGCGACCCAATACCTACGGTTACGCTTTTTACTATTCCCGCTCCTTTGTTTTTTCATGGTGTTACGTTAATGGCAGCAGATGAACAAGGCAAGCCAAAAGACCCCACAGAGCGAACGCCGTTTGTTTGGTTATATGAGATACTAGACGAGACCGTTATACGTGACGATATGGACGCGTGGGGGCGTAATTCTAAGCCTCAATTGTTTTTTATGGATGAATCAAGCCTATCTGATTGGACTTCTGCGCAGCACAAAACCAATGTGCTAGAACCAATGAGACAAGCAGTAGAGCTATTTTTCGATAAAATAAACGATTTTAAGGGCGATAAATATAAGGAGGTTCTAACATGGACAGAAACAGGCCGGGCAAATTGGGGTAAATTCATCACGGACCTAGGCAGTGTAAAGAAGTTTTTTAATGAAGACCTTTCAGGTCACCAAGTGGGCTATGACTTTACTATGAGCAAAACGGCATGTAGTGAAGAAGTGGCACCAAGTCCAGACCCTTTTACACCATTATCAGTAGAAGGATTGCAAACATGGCTAGACGCCTCAGATAGCTCATTAGTTAACGGTGGCGCCCTTGTAGATGACCCAGTTAGTACATTATCTGACAAGACTACTAACGGGTTTAACGCTACTCAAGGCGTAGCAGGTAGTAGGCCAATATTTAAAGGCGACCATATATTATTTAATGGCGTTGATGAGTTTTTAACCATGGGTACTGCTATATCTAAACTAGCCGCCAGAACCGTATTCATAGTATTTGAAAAGGTGGGGGCATCTGCAAATCAAAGAGTTTATGCCGAGGCTAATAGTAGTGGGCAAACAAAAACAACAGGATTGTCTTTAAATATTTCGCCCTCTGGCGGTAAATTAAGGAGCTCTTATGGTGATAATGTTAATTTTAGAATCACAGACAGTTCTACAAATAATAGTAATGACAAAATATTATTTACAGAATCTTTTTCTGCACCTAACGCGCCACTAACTGCAATGCAAGTAAACGGCATAGATGAAACGGAAACGGATTTTTTAGGAACAGCTACGACAATAGCAGGCTCTAAGTCTGATCTTAGCTTAGGCCGAAATGGTGAAAATTCAGGAGGCTATGCAAATTATAAACTATATGCATTTTTAGTGTATGATTCTGATTTATCTAGCGCCAATAAGACATTAATAAACAATTATTTAATATCACAATACTCTATATAATGGCTTGTTTTTTAATATATGACATAACGGAGGAGCACATCTTAGATTCCATAATAGACAGCATTCACCAATCATTAATATCTAAAAATTTAAGGACTTACCCTCAAGATACTATAACATTTGCAGATAAGAGATACCATCCCGACGGCGATAAGGTTTGTGCTTGCTTTATGTTTGGCAAGGTTGCTGAATGGGATGAGTCGATTAAAGAGTATGTTAATGAGTCGGATTTTGTCGAATTAACAGACGATTGGGAGGTTGAAATATTATAGATTTTAAAAACATTATCTTTGTTTCAGCTAAATATAAATCTAATTATTAATTAATACAATAAAACTATGATACCAGTATGTAACTGTGCCGATGGGCAAACAATACAAAATTTTGGAGGCTTTGAAAAATGTAGTAAGGGAATTGGCATTCCTACTAGTATAACGTTCAACACAGAGGAGACTGTGGCGGGAGCTGTTAACGGGTTAATCCTTGCCAGTGAAACGCCTAACCAAGCATTTTTTGATTCTAAATACGGAAACCAAACAATAGAAGACAGATGGTTAAGACTTGATGGGATTAAGCAATACGACGCGCCCCCAGTTGATCCAAATACTCAAGAATTTGATGACGGCTCTAGCTATGTATTGAACAAAAATAGTAAAGAAGTTTCTTTTGTTATTGTAACTCCTGAGGCTAATAAAATGTTGGCAAAAGTAGAGGCTAGCGTTGAATGCCGAGGCATGTTAGCGTCGTTTGGCGATTCGTTTGACAATTGGGTTGGTCAAAGTGATGGAGTAAATTTCACAGGACGTAAAATTCAAGACGGTTCTTTTTCTGCTAGTGTGATTGAAAGAACAGATGGCAGCGTTTCACAATTAGTTATAAAATTCAAATGGGATAGATCGGCTTTGGAGTCGGCTGTTGATTACATAGCAGCTTCTTCAATGGATGGATACAGTATTAAGAATGATACTGTTGATTTAATTGATGCGCGTATCAGTTACGGAACGTCTTTAACTAGTGGCATTGCTTTTGATCTACATTCAGATGTAGGTGGAGCGTTGAACCGTTTACCTTTAGGAGGTCTTACTGAGACTAATTTAGAGGCGTACAACATTACGGATTCACAAGTAGAAGCGGGAACAATAAGCGAAGACCCTATAGGCTCTTACGTTTATACTTATACTGTAGCGATTTCTACGGGTAAGGATATTACAATTAGACCTATTACTAATCCTATTCAAAAGTCTTACGATTGTAAGGACTTAACGGCTGATAAGTTTAAAACTTCTGCATAAACACAATGAACGCGTAAACATTGGAACCGCGCAACATGGAACCCCTTGCAGGATTGTAAGGGGTTTTTTGTTTATATTTGATAAAACATTAAAAAATTATGGAAATTCTTATACAGAAAATTAGATTCGTTTATCCCGGCTGCAAACTTCATACAAGGGAAACGATTTATAAATCATACGGAAACGAAGAAATAAACGGAAGTAAAAGCGCTCGAACCCCAAAGGGCAAGCCTACGCACTTCAATCTTAACAAACACAACGCCGATAGGGTTTACGATACACTAAAAGAAGAGATTAAGATTAAATTAGAGGGCGAAAAAAGAGAAAAAGAGGCGGTTAAATTGGCTAAAGAAGCGGAAAAACCTAAAGTTATAGAGGCAAAAAAGAAAAAGAAAGCCACAAAAAAGCCTAAGTAATGGGTGAATTTTTCGGAGCTTTTAAGGAGTTACGGGATAAAATAGCCTCTATTAATGAAAATGCATTAATTAACACCATTTTAAGCCGTAAGGAGTATCAGGATTTTATTATTAATCGTAATACACAGGTTCAATTATTCGAATTAAACATCGATTCTCAGGGTGTTAAATTGGCTGCTAATCGTTCGGGGTATTCTGACAACACGCTGAGAATATCACAAGAAGAGGGGCGACCTAAAAGAGGCCGTGACCGCGTAGACCTTCATGACACAGGAGACTATTATAAAAGTCATGCCGTTGACATTGGATCGCTAAAAGATGATTATTTTACAATGATTTCCGACGCTCAAAAAGATGATACCGATTTAGTTGATGAGTGGGGAGACATACTAGGACTAACAGATGAAAGCATGAATGCCTTATCCGTGTTTATTCTGGTTGAATTTTTGCCTTTATTACTTGAAGAAATACAAAAATAATATGCTTTACAAGGGGATTGATGATATGCCGCAAGCCGTATGGAGACAATTGGAAAAGACTAACGATCTTAAATTGATATTCAAGGAGCCGAGAAAAGTAACAAGGCGATACCGAAAGGCATTAGAGCAAAGGAGGCAAGAAATAAAAGACGAGTATTTTAACGAAATTTCAATGAATAAAGAGCTAGAAAGCTATTTAATGAAGCTAGTTAAACGCGAAATATTGAGAACTAAATTAACGATCAAAGACGATAATTATATTAAAACACTTTATCTAAAAATTGACAACGAGATAAAAAGCCTTACGCCTAATGATATTAATTCAGATAAAAAGTATTACGAAAATAAGGCCATCTTGACTAAATACATGGGTGGTAATTACATCGATGAGAACAAAGTAAGTGTTCGAGAGTATGATAGTTATATGAAAATGCTAATAAAAGAATCTGATGCCCTCGCCGCGCGTTCTAACTAGATAAATAAAATTGATTAAATTTGTATTAATCCAATCCTTTACAAGTGGCTAAGAAAATAATAAGACACGATGACCTCTTCGAGCCTAAAATAACAAAAGGCTTAATTAAGGAATTGGACGACCTTATAAAAAAGGGAAACGAAACAGAAAAGGAGCTAAAGGACATATTAAAAGTTCTTAAAGAAATACAATCTATAAAGAGTGCTAAAGGGCTTCGCGAGTTCACAGTTCAAACCGAAAAACTAAACAAAGCACAAAGCCAAAGAGCTAAAAATCAGCAAATAAGTATAGAGATCGGTAAAAAAATCGAGGCTCAAGGCAAGAGATTAAAGGTTGCTAACTCTGATCGTATACAACAGCAAGTACAATTAACTAGGCTTACTAAGGAGCAAAATGCATCTAACAAGGACGCGGAGATACTTAATAATAAAAGTGCAGGGACACTTGAAAAATTAGCCGCCTCTAGTCGCAAGTTAAGGCGTGAGAGAGAGAAATTAAACCTAGACACCGAAAAAGGACGGAAAAGGTTAATCGAAATCAATAAACAGCTTGACAAAAACAACAAAATAGTCCTTAAAAATTCCGATTCACTCAAGAAACAAAAGATAAACGTAGGCAATTACTCTGAATCAATAAAAGAAGCTGCTAGTGCTAGTGGGTTATTTGGTAAGGTTCTCGGCCCATTATCAGCCATTCAAGGTACTTTAAATGCCTTAATGAAAAAAAATACGTTAGAAAACGAAGCTAATGCAGCAGCAACCCAAGCAAATGCAGCCTCTACTAAAAAATTATCTATAGCCCAGAGAGCTAGTGCGGTTGCAACTGGAATAGGAACCAAGGCTTTAAAAGTGTTTAAGTTTGCTTTAGCTTCCACTGGTATAGGTCTTTTAGTTGTAGCTCTAGGCTCTTTAATTTCATTCTTTAGTAGAAGCCAGAAGGGAATCGATTTTCTTAAGATCAAGATGGCAAGCCTAGGCGCTGTTGTTGATGTTATTATTGATGCCTTTTCTGCGTTTGGCGAGGCAATATTTGATGTATTTTCTAAGCCTAAAGAAATAATAGATTCGCTTATTAAATTTATTAAACGGATACCCAAACTTGTACTTGATAATCTAATAAACAGGTTTAAAGCTTTTGGCGTTATATTGAGAGCGCTTATTAATGCCGATCTGAAAGGATTAGCCGATGGATTCTTACAGTTGAGTACAGGGGTGACGGATTTTACAGATAAAGCAATAGGAGCAATAGAGAAAGTAAAAGAAGTATCAGCGGAAGCAGCCGAAGCAACTAGGTTGCTTGCTAAAGAGATGGAAGAAAAGGCTAGAATTGCAGGAATATTACAAGAATTAACCATTAAATTAAACAGGGAAGAACTCATATTTACAGCTCAACAAGCGGCAACGGCTAATGAAATAGCAAAACAAACATTAATATTTAAAGACAAATTAAAGGCAGATAAAGAAAGGCTAGCAGCTGTACAAAAAACAAACAGATTAGAGATAAAACTATCAGAAAGGCAGCTAGAATTAGAACAAGCTGCACTTGCTGCTTCGCTTGATTCATTAAGTGAAAATGAGAAATCGCTTAAATTAGACTCCGAACGGTTAAAATTCATTGAAGATATAAAGAGCGGAAATATTGACTCAGCAGAAGCAGTAGAAAAGGCCGCTGCATTTACTTTAAGTTCAGCCGAAGGAGAGGAAGCGTTGAAAGATGTAATTGAAAAAGTAAACGCATTAGAAGCGGCTAAGTTGGCGTTATTACAGAAGCAAAGTACAACAGCCAAAAGAACGGCATCAGTTACTAAGGAAATAGCGACGAAAAATGCTACAGCACTAACTAGGGAGGCGGCGGCATTTAGGGAGTTGGCCAAGAATCAAGATGAATCACTTGATAAAAGGATTGAATTAATAACAAAAGCTGCAGAGTTAGAAATAGAATCATTCAAGGTTCAGGTTGATGCCAATATTAAAAATGAAAAAGAATTAGCCGCTGCAAAAATTCAAATAAATGCTAAATTAATAGCAGATTTAAAGAAGCTACGGGAGAAAGGCACTGTAGAAGAAAATAATACAACACTAAAAAAAGAAAAGGAATTACAAGTAGACCTTGTTAACCAAATCGAACAGGAACTTTTACAACAAGATATTGAACGACTTCAAAGAAGGTTAGAAACAGAAGAACTAACCAAGAATGAACGGACTAGAATTATTAATGAATTATTTGACACACAAAGAACAAAAGCGCAAGCGCAGGCAGAATTCTTAGCTTCATTAGAAGGTAAAACAGCCGAGGAAATTGAATTAATAAACCTTAAAAAGGTAAAAGAATTAGAGGATATAGAAAATGCTCGAGTTGATGCAGTAAAAGAAGCCAATGATGATATACTAAAAAATGAAAAGGATTTACAATCAGAGAGAGAAAAGATTATCAACAGCATAGTTTCGGCTACAGTAAAAGGATTGGATAAAATGAACGAGGCCGAAAACGCAAGCAGGGACGCCGCAATAGAGAAGCAAGAGACGGCTCTGTCAGTGCAAGAAGAGAGGGCAAAGAAAGGATTAACAAATACATTAGCATTTGAACAGGAACAACTTGATAAAGCTAACCTAGAGAGACAAAGAGAACTCGAAAGGCAAGCCAAACAACAAGAGGTTATAGCATTAGTACAGGCTTATTTAAACCAATTTCAAGAACTATCTAAAACAGAGCCAGACACGGCAGCATTTAAAGCATTTACGAACACATTATTAGCCAAATCGGTGGCTAAAGGATTAACGGGATTTATTGAAGGAACGGAGCTAGTTGAACGAGATATGAACGGCAGTAAATTTAGCAGTGGACAAGATGGCTATATAGCTAAATTCGATGGTAAAGAGCGAATACTAAACCCTGCACAAAATATGGCTTTACCTAAAGGAATGACCAACGCCGAACTCGTACAAGCGGCACAAGACTATTCTAAGGGCAATACATGGGGATTTATGCCAACATTTGCAAGTAATGCCGATTCTGGCGCCACTACAAAGGCAATAATTGAAAGTAATAAGCAAATAATTAGAGCTATTCAGGATAACGCGGCGTCGATGAGTGTAGATTCTGAGGGCTTGATGCATTTGGTAGAGAGTCGAGTGAGTAGAGGTAAAAAGGAATTGATTCATTTTATAAATAAAAAGTATAAAATGCTACCCAAATAATGAAATTAGTTTACATTATAGATGATGGGCAGGTAGAAAGACCTATAAATTCGGAGGCCGTAGACATTGAATTAAATTACGACGGAACAGACCCCGACAACACGGGGTCTGTTTCACTCTTAAATTTCAATTTTACTATTGACGCGGCTAAGATTATAAACAAGTATTTGAATGATGGATTAATAGGAGGTTCGGGCGTATTCGAAGGCTTACCGTTTCGGTTGAATTTGGAAGAGGGTTCCGAGTCTTTGGAGTTAATAAGGGGTTATATCGACTTAACTAATTCGGAAGTTAATTTCAAATGTGACAGGATAGAGGCCTTTGTAAAAGAAGCAGGCTCTAAATCATGGCTAGAAGATGGCGCTCAAGACTCGTTTACTTTTCAGTATTTAGAAATACAAAAAAAGACGATAACGCCATCCGATTATATTTTTATGCCTTATGTAATTTCGACTATTCCAAATAATAGAGAGATCGCTATTCTGCTATTAATGTCTTTTTCTGTTACTATAGCACTAAGGGACGCAATACAAAATGTAATACAAACAGCGACAGAATTAGTGGGGGCGGCCTCGGCTTTACGTGCTGCGATAAAATTTATTTTTATAGTTGCCTATTTGATAGTTTTAATAATAACTATTATAAATCTCATTAGAGATATTATAAACCAAATAATACAGCCTGTAAAGTACCACGCCTGTATGAGACTGCAAACGTTATTAGAAAAGGGTGCTGAACATTTGGGGCAAAAGTTTGAATCTTCTGTTTTTCTCGATCCTGTTTGGCGTGATATGGTTGTTTTGCCAGCCAAATACTCAAACCCACCAACGGACGATGATACTAACATATTAGGTTTTAAAAAGCCTAATAAAGCAGTACAGAAAGGATATTACGAGGGTACTTTTGGGCAGTTAATGACATCTTTTGAGACGTTAATAAATGGCAAAAAGTTTGTAAGCGATGGAGTTATTAGGATAGAGCGACGAGATTACAACCCTGCAACAGCAAATTTTAAAATCCCTGACGTAGAGATAAAAGGTTATGGAATCAATGCCGATGAATTAAGGGCAAACACTCTATTAAAATTTACAACCGATTTGCAAGACGGTAACACGATTAACAATTATAAAGGCAATGTATGCCAAGTGATAACGGAGCCAATAACGGTAACAAATCCCGACATGGTGTTAATGTCAGGATTAAGAAATATAAATAGCGAGTTTGCTAGAGGAGTAGCTAAAGACTCTTATACAAAGCCTGAGCAATTTATTCTTAATATATTAAAGCCTATTGATAATTTAATACGGGAACTTTCAAACGCAGCGGAAAAAGTTAATATTAAAATAAATAAAACCAATCTATCTAACCTTATAGAGAAGCGGCTAAAAATGCTACTACTTACTAATGATCATTTTTCAGTTCCCAAATTAATAAGTCTTAACATTTCACCAAACGCGGAAGGGAACAAGCTAAAAGATGAGAATTCTAAGCGGGTTAATATGGGAGACATTTACGACAGGTATTATTCAATCGATTCATTTTCAACAACTGATAATAATTTAAACGCTAATCAGTACAAAAAATATGAAGCACCTCCTTTTAATTTATGCTTTGATGACTTTAAATCTCTTTTAAAAAGTAATGTTATCTTTGATCAAAACGATAATATAGGCGAATTAACTAATTTAGTGTTAAACGTAGAGAGTGAACAGGCTAGAGATGTTAAATTCAAAATAAACGAGGCTTATACGAACAATTTAAGAGATAGAAAAATATTATCAGATGGGATCGGATGAAGGTATAAATAAACTAAGCGAGGTATTAAAAGAGTTGGCTCCTGTTGTTAAAAAGCTATCTAACATAGACATTAATGGAGAACTATTGTCAACCTTATCAAAAAAAGACCGTGAAGAGGTTGAGAAGTTTAAAAATACGTCGGAAGTAATAAAAGAGGCAGAAGCAATGGCCGCGAAGTTTAACTCTGGAAAGTGGAATTTATGAGTATAGTTATTACAGGCTTTAGAGTAAGCGACCGTATTCATGGTTCTAGCGATACAACTCCATACCTTGCAGACAATAGGAACTCTAGACCGACGATTGAAGTAGATTTTCGGGTAGAGAATTTCGTCCTAGCAACTACTAATGATCCTGATACTGGCATAATATTAGAGAAAAACCCTCCTATTGAAAAAATAAACACCTTTCCAAGTATTAGACACCTTTACACCAACAAGACAGACGGCTTCGCAAATTTTAAGGTAGGAGACGAATTAACACTTGTTAACGTGGCGCCAAACCCAACGGAGGTAAAAACAATTGTTGAAATAATTAGCCCTAATTTAATATTAGTGGATTCTGATTTCGGTGGCGCGGGTATTATGGCCGCTACGTCGGTGGCTTATATATCCGATTCTATAACCTCGGCTGAATATTATTACGGCCTAGTTGACAACGACGGATCGGCGAGCTTTGTTTCGCCAATTGACGGAGATATTCAACGGGGCGCAATAAATAATATTTTAAATACAAATACAGCGTACCAATTCGCACAATTAAAAGGCCAAAAGTCTTGGCAGTTTGGAAGCATAGAAGTAAAAGGAGACAACGCAGGAACAGGAGGCGAAACGGGCGTATCTCAAGCCTTTACAATTAAACACGAAACAATTATTTCGCCGCTTATGTTAGTCGACCAATACGACGACATTAAGGCGGGGATAAAGACCGATGAGTATATAGGTGGGAATTCTCCTAAGTATGTTTTTGAAGTTAGAGCGTCAACAGAATTGAATGATCCATCCGAAATATTGATTGCAGAAAGTTCGGAAATACTTGGAAATGTTGGAGGCTTTGGAGAGAATTTAAACGGTGGGGAGCCTCTTTATTCTCTTGAAAATCTGCAATACAAGAGACTAGACGACACAATTAACAGTTCGTTAGAATTAACATCCAACGAAACTAAAATCCAATTCGATTTAGTCAACACAGAAAATGCGCCTTTCTCATCTTCTAATACAAAATTTATAGCGGGATTTAATTATGCACCCGCCGACCAATACCAATACAGGAATAACGCCCTCGCTAATGCAAATACAATGGGTTATAATTTCCTTTTTGATGATGTTGTAAGCACTTTAGGAGCAGCAAGCGGAACACCAGAGCAAGACGGGACGGATCAGTCAATTATTAAAAGCCTTGTAATAACCTTTGTTAATGC
>TARA_R110002012_G_scaffold305752_1_pt1 | contig 13546 bp, 5 predicted proteins | sample TARA_R110002012 | Tara Oceans TARA_R110002012 (sample SAMEA4396515) | marine metagenome | biome: Westerlies Biome; feature: [DCM] deep chlorophyll maximum layer (ENVO:01000326); material: water (ENVO:00002006), including particulate matter (ENVO:01000060) such as... | depth 40 m
ACGTTCACTTATTTTCCATATCTCCGAGAATCATGGAAAAAGAATTGTGACGTAGAAAGGCTTCTAGGCGTCAGTTTGACTGGTCAGATGGATAACCCCTCGATATTAACATCGGAGGCATTAGCGGCGCTTAAAAGCCGTGTTTTGCGCATTTCTCGCAAGGCTGCCAAGATATTAGATGTAAATGTACCTGTTGCGACGACTTGTGTCAAGCCAAGTGGTACAGTTTCACAACTTGTAGACTCTGCATCTGGTGTGCACCCAAGGTATTCTGAATATTACATACGCAGATATAGGATATCATCACGAGACCCTCTGTTTAAAATGATGAGGGATAATGGTATAAAGGCTAGCCCAGAGGTAGGACAAAGTAAGAAAGACGCAACTACGTGGGTGTTAGAGTTTCCAGTTAAGTCACCAGACGGGTGTATAACTAGGAAGGATGTAACTGCATTAGAACAACTTAAACATTATAAAAATCTACAACACAACTGGTGTGAACACAATGCTAGTATGACTGTATATGTTAGAGAAGATGAATGGTTTGAGGTAGGTAACTGGGTTTATCAGAACTGGGATATTATTAATGGTGTGTCGTTTTTACCATATGATGGTGGTAAATATGAACTGGCTCCTTATGAAGAAATTGATGCAAGAACCTACGAAAGGCTTATAAAGAAGCTACCCCGAATAGATTATAAGCAGCTGTCGCAATATGAGATGGAAGATAATACTCAAGGAAAAGCTGAGTATGCTTGTGTCGGCGACAAATGTGAAATTTAGGAGAATTAAATATGGCAGATTACTCAGTAGTAACTCACACAGAAGACGCGGCTAACTTAGCAGCAGTATTAGTTTTATTAGAAGCTAAAATAGAAACTTTTGTAAATACCAAAACTATACGCATGATAGATGTATATCAACAAGGCGCAAGTTTGTGGTCTTATGTATTAATTGTGGACGCTTAAACATGTCTTTATTTCCAACTGATATAACAGGATACGGTCGAAAGATGGGCCGAGACGCAGGATTAGACGCTGAAGGTCGTATGGAAGGAGTACACTATCTTGGACCAGTATCAGATGGATTAGATGGATGGATGCCTAGTGGTAGTATAGCTGCACGAACAATAAACGCTTCCAATGGTGAATCTGCTGGAGGAATGGCAGACAGAGGTAACTATTGGGGAGTTAATAGAATTAACAATGTGTCTGGTTCAGGAAGCCCACAGATATGGGACCCTACCTATCCTAGAAACTAATTTTGTCTATCTGATATATACTCAGCTAACGTAGGTGGTTTTCTATTAATATTCAAACCAAAACTGAATGAACTAGGAGAGAACTCTATAGATTTACCTATAACTCTAAAATTACCACCATACTCGGGGTCTTCAGTTATAACCTGAACAACATCATTTTCTTCTAAGTATGCACCATCCAAAACTTTTATATCATATTCATACTGCACTTTTAAATTAGCTTCAAACAACTTTGACGCAAAGTCTTTACACTCTGCTGGAGAACCTTTTGAAGTATTTTCGACTTCTAAATAGTTTCTATCTAAAGCAGATAATGCACCATCATGTACGAATGTACCAGCACTTCCATTACTACCATTCACAACAACAATAGTAGGAATCTTCTTACGTATTATATTTATGTCTTGTATGTTATATTTTTCAGTAAAAACAAACTTAGGTATAGTAGTATCTACGTCCTTTTCTAATTCTAAAACAAATTGAGAATGACTTCCATCATCTATTATCTTACCTAAGTTAGGACGAGGTAAAGTGCTATCATTATTAATAGCCCTACTTAATAATTCTTTAATAACATCTAACACGATGACAGTACCTCGAAAGGGAACTCCCGTAGCTAAAACAGGGTCAGTATCACCTACTAAATCAGTCTTAAGTTTAGTATTTAAATTACTTTTCAAAAGTATGTCTTGGATGGCAGCCCCTACAGTTAGACCATCTATGTTGTCATAATCAGTGAGAACTACTTTAGCATCACCTTCATCACCTGATTTAATTAAATATCCCAAAGCATCTTCTGCATATATTTCTATATCATTATAAGAATCATTTACTCTTCTTATCCATCCACGAAATAAAGGAACTCCATCTTGTTTATTTAAATAGAAAGTTACTTCTTTATTCCATAATTTTTTAGTTCCACCGAACATCTGTGATATAGTAAAGGTCATATTGGCAGCTTTAAGATTACCATCTGATTTATAACTACCCTTTATATAATCTACTTCTCTACCCTCAATACATATTCTAGGTGTAATTTCTATCATCCACAACTCCTCCTATAGGAAATACATCAGTCATAAATTCACCATCTATATCCATAAGAGCTATCTCTTCTACAGTCATATTAAAATTATAATTTAGTATAGCACGAGAACCACCAGTACCATGCGTTTCAGAAACGTTTTGTATAATACCCCAGAACCTAACATAAGTAGCGTCCTTTTGTTTTTCATCCCAATATACTCTAACATCATTAGATTGTAAATCTCTAACCTTATGTAAATGACCATATAAACTAGCTGATGCACTAGAATCACTAAATGCAGTAGATGATTCAGAATCACCCAAACCCACACTAGAAAACTGCATACTCTGAATAGGTGTACCAGTACGTGCTATAAACACCTTACCTTTCTTAGAAATTGCTGTATAATAATTACCAGCACGAGTTATTCCTATGTCACTTGTTAAAGGTATAGAATTTAAATTGTAAGCGCTGTCATCTATTTGTTTAATAATGGCAGTGTTAGCTTCAGTGCCGTCAAACACATTCCACATTTCAGGCTTAGGTACTACAGCAGCATCGCCACTACCACTAATAGCTATCTTAAGTGCATACATATCTGTAGTTTCCCAAGCAGTCTTTATAGCTGCCCCCACACCAGAACCAGTTTGAGCAATTACAAAATGATTTTTCCACGTAACGGCACTACCTGAACCTGCTGAATCCACAGGAGGTAAAGCTGTTGCGCTAGCACCTTTATAGAATTTAGAAGGACCATCTATTACATCATAAACATTAACACGCCTAATAATCCATGACTTTGCTCCACTCAAACCCTCTACGTTATAATTAGAAGAGTTATTAGCTCCATAATTAAAGTATAGTGTATCATCATCCCAACCATCACCAGCGCCATTACCTAACCATAAAGGCATATTACTAGTGCCGCTTGGGAAAGCTATATATTTATAAGCTCCTACTTCTGCACTTGTATTAAAATGTGATTCCATCTGGTCACTTATAGTTGCACCAGTAACTACTAAAACTTTACCATAAGTACCATTAGTAGTATTACCAGAGACAGTTCCTCCAGTAACCTTAATACCTAAACTACCAGTAGCAGTCTGGTCAGTACTGTCAAAATAACCACCACATAAATTATCTAATGATATGGCACTCCAATCATCAGGGGTGTCAAATCCTATATATCCAGATTTAGCAAATGATACTTCTTTAGTAACATACGAACCAGATAAAGCATCTCCATTACTGGTGTTAGGGAATGTCTTAGATATACTAGTAGTGTCTTCAAATTCAATAGCCTGCCATTCAGCATTCTGGTTAACAGTACCATCCTTAGTTACCTTTAAATAATATAAACCTGCTACAGTTATACCATTAGCAGCAGACCAATTAGACATCATCTTCTGAGCATAATTAGTCATGTTAAAGAAAGCTTTGTTAGTTTTCTTAGGAAATAAAAGTAAGAAATATTCATTAGCAACTCTGTTACTATTGGATATATCTTTAAAAGAAGAATCATTCATATCAGTAAAGCTAACTTCATTAGAGCTTCCATTGTTAAATGCTTTACTTGTGTAATCAGCAGTGTGGTTTTCATCTGCACCAGCACCATCTATTTTAGTAGCAGACTGTCTTACATCGGTAGACCCTGTCCAATTTGTAGGAGGTGTTATTCTAAACACCGAAGGTTTATTATCTATTATAGAACTTACAGTAGTTCCAGTAGCGTCAGCAGAGGTAGTAGGCTGCATCGAATTTCTAACCATGTGATATTGGTCATAGAATCTACCAAAATCATCAAGACCAAACTGGTCCACTATGTAAGGTGTAGTTGCACCAGATACCCAAGGGTAAGCAGAACCAGAACCAAATGCTAGCGTGCCAGTAGTAGTAGAACTATAAGTAGAACTACCCCGTAGACCATCTGGCCTAGGCATATATGTAAAGTCTACTCTTTTAGTTTCACCCGTCTGTCTTGTATTATTATTTAAATAGTTAGTTCCTGTTATCGCCCATTGGAACATTGGGTTGAAAAATACCTTTCCATTATCATAGCGGTATTTAGAATTAGATACATTGGCGGCTTTAGCTCTACTTTGTGAAAAGTCTAAAGTAACATACCTATATAAATCATCAACTGATTTAATCGGACTTCCTGATGTAACATAAGAAAGAGGGTAATATTTACCATCACTTGAAAGAGTAAGTAAGAAAACTTTAAGTCTATTAAAGACTTCATTATGAGTATAACTACTAGCGTTAGCTCCTGTTATTTTAGGATTTCTATATTCCACTTTTAATATTTGAGTTATAGCAGCTCCATCTATCGCTGCTGCATTACCAGATATATCAACAGCATTATCTAATATATTTAGCGGCTGATTATATGTACCATCAGCTATGGCTGTCCTACTAAGCTCTACATAGATTTTCTTTACTCTACGAGAACCCCCACCAACCACAACTTCATTAGAACTAGCGTCTCTAATAGAGTCAACCAGTACCGCAGTTACGCCTAGCTTAATTTTGCCCGGTAAGTAACCAAGTTCTGTAGCGTTTAATATAGGTGGTATTTGTGCGTATACTTGTCTTGGTCCATCGAGCTCAAAAATACTATTATCTATACCAGATTTAACAGTTCTATTTTCCAATTTCATAATAGAGGTAGCTACTCCATCTGAAGTCACCATACGTTCAATTCTTTTACTTTTCTCGAAAGGATAAACATCAGCGCCTATATTACCAGAACAATAATATTTAGAAGCTAGACCGTCTTGATTAATTGTTTGTACTGCTATATCATAATTTCCTGTAGAAGTATAGGTGTGAGATACTATTGCTTCTTGGACGGGTGCAGGAAACTGAACCCATTGATAATTAGATTCATCAGGCTTTCTACTTGGTCCATCACCCCAGTCTATATATAAGGCAGACACGTTTCTTTTATTAAAAATAAACTTAACATATCTAGTATCAAATACAGTACTTGTAGCAGTAGCACTTGTAGCCCCACTATCTGAATACCACAGTGCAGAACTCATACTCCAGTCACCTTCCATTGTACTGGTGTGGTTGCTGCCACTTCATCACTAGCTTTACCTCTGATGTTAGTATAATCATAAAGGAACAATCGTGCGTTATAATTCTTTTCTATACCAGTACTACCAGTCGAGGTATAATCAGGTAAAGTATTAGTTTCTAGCACAAACTCATTAGCATTAGGAACCATATAAACTTCATATGGATATAAAATAATTTCTTCTATAGTACCGTGAAAACCATTAACTCTATTATCATATTTTGTTGGGGTAAAATTTTTTGGAGAAGTAGTAGTGTCCCCTATTTCAGCAGTTATATTTCCTATATGAGGGGGAGCTCCATTCAGGCTTCCATCTCCAGTATCAAAAGCACCTATCACAAACTGAGAGAAGTTAGCTCTACTAAATCCACCAACACCTTTACAATTCTGGTCGTATGGATTAGGCCATTGCCCATTTAATGGAGTGCCTCTTGTTGCTGAAGTACTATCTTCGAGTTGACCATTAATATACATTCTAAATTGGTCGTCAGAACGTACATTGGTTGAAGTGTCTCCACCAGTAGGCGTGTTTCTTCCTTGGAATACTATTGTTATAGACATAGGTTCCGTTCCATCCAGTGGATATGCGGTCGAAGAAGATAACAATAGAACTTCATACTGTAAAGTTTTAAAATATTCTACTGTATTAGCGTCCGCAATAGCAGTATTTTCGTAATTATAATGGCAAAAGACTTTGTTATCCTTTACATATACATGTAACACGTCAAAACCACCTCGAGTAGCAGCAAATCCAGACGTTGAGGGATTCCAAGAATTCCATGTCAGACTACCACTAGCGTAATTACCATCAGATACACCACTTGGTGCTTGAATAGTTACGTCAGGCCCTGCTCCGGAACTTCCAGAATTAGCTGCATTTTGATACATAGCTACTCCACACACAGTCATTCCTTCCGTTTTTGTTGCAGAGTCAGCATCTTGATTATTAGGATTACAATGGACTACTAAAGTCCAAGCATTTTGCCAAGGATTGTCTCCTATTGTACCATACACACCATCAGACATATCATAATACATTGAATTTTTAACCTCTATACCATTTGCCTGAGTACCGGTTGTAGCACAAATAGAACCTGAATCTGTAAATTGTAAAGACTTAATGTTAGAATTCTTCCAAAGCGCATACCCTTGTATACCATCCACTCTAGAATGATATTGAGTTACAGGTATTGAAGCAGCAGGAGCGTTTAATGTTTTCTTAGTCATACCTTGAGTATGAGTAGTATAGTAGCTAGCTGGTACTTGTTCACCAGTTACATATGATATGTTAGGTTCATTAAGAGGAGCCCAGAAACTACAGTTGTGATATTTATTTTCTATACCACCACTTGGGTTTACTATTAAGTGTCTATACCATATATCTTCTGCTTCTTCGCTCCATGTGAATTTTAAATTATTAATAGGTTGTTTAGTTAGTTCATAAAGATTAACGTCTGGACTCAACACATCAAAGGCAGAGCCTACTTGAAACTCTGTAACGGTAGGAAGAGCATCTTTATATTCCCATATATATTGAGGTCTATAGTACGTACTACCAGATAAATCTAAAGTTGTGTCGTCAGCTACTATAGTGAACGCTTTATTAGTTACATCACTACTTAAATTCAATACCATAGAGCATTCAGAGTTAGGTGCTAGTTTATCAGCATCAACAACCCCACTAAAATCTAAAGACATATGTTTATTTATAATTGGTGTCTCTTTACCAACCTCAGCACCTTTATTACCAGATTCATCATAAGCACCAAAACCATAATCTTTATTAGCGATGACTGCTGTAGCCTCTTCAGCTGGGTCAAAAATCCAAGGATTCTCAGGCATAGCAGACAAACCTTTAGTAGTCATACTTCCTGTGTTATATGTATATGTAGCTTCGTTAAAGGTAGTTCCTAGTTGAGTTGCTATACTTCCTGTTGATGGCTTTTCTCCTACAATGTTAACTGACTCATATTTACGAGGATATTGCCAATTTTCACCAACTAGTAACATATTAAACCAAATCCTCTTAGGTGAAATATACAATTGAGATAAATGTTTACCTACACATAATTCTGTAGTTTCATCATCTGCGTATTTAATGCCGCCACCTATTGAATTATCAGAAGCATCCGTAACTACTAATTTAACTATATCGTTATCTGCATCTATCTCTGAAGCTTTAACAGTCATTACATACCCTAAAGCAGTTGTAGGGTCGCTAGTACCTGCTATTTCATTTTCAGTTAAATATTCTCCAGCTCTGTAAATTATATAATCATCATCAGCATCTTCCATGAATATATCTATTTCATCTACCCTAATAGTATTTTTAGTAAGTTCGGTTGACCCCTCTAAATTTGCACTCTTTTCACCTATCTCCATTATTTTAGCTGAACACATAGGATTTTCTCTGGCATGTATATTAGTATTAGCACTACCACTACTTACAGTTAATTTAACAAACCCTTTTTGAGTTAGACCATCTGTTGATAAGAAATCTTGAGTATCTGTATTAGAATAACCAAAGGACGCATAAACTTGCCCCTCATACACCTCACCACTATAATAACTTCTAGTAAACGGCGTTCCTGTAGATGGAGCTATAGAAGCTCCGGTTTGAATAAACATGGTTTGACTTTCTCCCTGAGTAGCTTGCACATCTGCGTCACTACCAGAAGCTATCTGTCCCCACATATCCCATCCAGCGGCACTGACATACGAACCCTCACTATCAGAGCCGGCAGCTGTTTTTGTAGACATCCACCCTACTGTAGGAGTAAAACGGTCTATCTCTCCAAATTGAGTGGCAGAGAAATTATTAAATAGTAGATAAGAAGCCTTTGCTCCAACACTACCACCTTCTGTTCCCCCAGCAGGTGCAGCTTCTACATGCTGCATAACCCAATCTTTATGTTTAACACCTAAAGTTAAAATTTGACCAGCTGGTATCTCAGGTAAATGTCCATCTACTGAAAAATTTCTAGCATGGGATTGATTGGCACCTTTGTCAACTGTTTTAGCAGGTGAAGGCACTCCTTGAGTATTACTACTCATAAATTTTCTTAAAGGACCAGCCATAGCACTGTGCTGACTTACTGTTCCTGCTCCCCAGTTTTTGAATTTAATACTGTCGATGAATACTTCACTTTCTATTGTTGCGGGGCCTGTCCAATCTCCGTCAGAATTTAAAGGGAATGCGTAATCGTCAGAAACCCAATAAGTCGAATCGAACCAAGTATTGGTAGAATTCCAATATGTAGGTGTAGAACCTGAAGCAGGTGCCATACCACAATTAGATACCCATATAGTCATATGTTTAGGAAATAAGAAATTACCTCCTCGTTTTTTATATGCTGGACTTAGTCCGCTTTGTCTGTTTCCCCATACGTCCATATCAGACATATATTGGTGGAAATAAGGAGAATCATAAGCAGGTAATCCTACGTTGATATAAGGTACCTTGTCTTCATCATAATCAGGTAAGTTAGTAGTATCGGTATTGGGGTCACCTTGCCTAGGTGGTTTAATAGTGTCGAAATATGCTCTTATCGGTACTCCACCTACTACATTATTAATACCAGCAGCTGGTGAACCATATACATCTTCTGAAGCAGTCGGGAAAGTATATTGGTTATTACTAGTATCAGTATCTTCCATATACCAACCATAATCAGTACCTTTCCACCACGGTTGCTGTACATCGAAAACTACTTTCATATTAAATGTCTCACCTTGAGGTATTTCTACATAAGGTCTACCTGTTTTTGACGAGCCAGTTAAAGGACCCATTACAGGCCTATGCAGCATTGTATTATCTGGAGCAACATAACTAGTCCCTCCAGTACATCTTATCATACCATATTGTTCGTCATAAGACCCTCCAGTAGTTCCACTCTCAAATGTTCTACTTACAGGTAAAGAATAGGCATAAACGCTGGTAGGGCTTATTAGAGAGCCCGAGCCATCTAAATTACTACTTATACCTGAGTCGGTAGAGTAGAATGATTCGAAAACAACCCCACACACAATTTTAGGACCCATCTGGTCATTAGTAAAATCAGCTTTACCTGCTCCAGCCACATCACCACTACCAGTAATTAATCCAAAAGCTTGGTCCATACCGTATCTTAAGAATTGGTCTAATGTTTGTGCAGAAGCTTCTTCAGGTGTATAATTAGAAAAGGTTACTACTACACTTCTCCAGAAAGTCTTGTTGATACTTTTAAAAGAAGAATCGGCATTCATAGCCCGTTGTGTAGTACCTTCTACGTCGTTAGAACCACTTTGATTACCGTAACATATAGCATTTGTTCCTACTATAGCAGCACCAGCAGCATGACTAATAGCGGGAGCTGGCATCAATTTAGCAATATTCATAGATAAATTAATTTCAGGGTATGCTATACGTTGGTCGCCTACACCCATAGCACCAGAAGTAATAGAAGTCTGACCAAAAGCCCCTACATTATTTGGAATAGGATAAGGTATATCATATAAAGAAGCGTAATTAGTTTGTACTTCAACTGATTTATGCCTTAACATTTGTACCCAATAATTCCAGTTGTTTTTAGGGTCACCAGATACTCCCCAACTATGGTACATTCTTAAAGCTTGTCCGGTACCTCCCTGTGAAGAAGTTAGTTCCATTGCACTTTCTAAGTAAGGACTGTCTGAATTATAAGTAAAAGTACTGCCATATGACTTAGTTCTATATAAATCATTAAAAATGGTGTTATTTGTTGTAATATTAGGTAATGCGTCTTCGTTATTTGTGGCTGCATCCTTTTTATCAAAATTTAAAATACCTCTAACAGTATTCCATTTCCAATAAGGGGCATATATTTGCCATTTTTGTTTGTCGTTTCTATAATCATCTACGGCAGTCCACAAACCCTCCATACGATTCTTTTTAACAGGCCTAACGTATACTCTACTCCTATCTCCACTAGGACCACCATCAGAGAAATACTTACCTAAATTATGTTCTGCATCATTACTTGCTCCACCACCAAAGAAGGCATCACCTCCCATAAATAAATTATCAGCTCCTTGTTTAGGAGATACATAAGCATCAGCAAGAGATAATGTTGCACTAGCTGATTGCTGCATAAGTGCAGTTCCTAGACTTTTATCTGCGCCATCAAAATTTTCTTCTAACCACGTGGTGCCAGCATCAATGATTGAAGTAGATACCCAAAGTTTATCACCAATGGTATCGGTTGTTCCACCAGCAACAGTAGTAGAACCTGTAGCCATAGTAAGGCCCCCTTCTTTAATAGGAAAACCATCTTGGAGTTTATAACCTGTCATTACAGGAAGCATAGCTCCGCCACTTACACTCATACCAGTAACATATGATTGAAAATATCCACCAACTAATTCAGATTGTCCCGGAAATGGAGTTTCAGAAGTTTGACCAGATATAACATATCTTGTTGCACCTAAACCCCCTTTAAATTCAAAAGTAGTTTCAGTGGAACTAGTCATATCTTTAAATTGTGGATAAATACCTACTGCATTACTAATTATTTCTTTAGTATAAAAATGGTTTCTCTTTACTGGTATCATTTCATATTCCTCCTGCGAACGAGTCTATTCCTATTCTGCTCTTTCCAAGTTTAGCTTCCTTAACAACAAGTTGTGCTACTTGTAGTGTTTGACTTTGCATTAATCCTACGGATTTATCTACATCATCGCCACTTTCGAAAGCTCTTTGTAACATATTATTGACACGCTGAGTATTTAAGTCTTTGTTTGGAACTATCTTTCCCGGACCACTTGGCATGAACACTTCAGGGCCCCTTTCACCTACTAAATAAGGTCCACCTTTAGATGCTTGCCCTCCATTAGCCATAGGTTGGAGATATCCTCCATTAGCATATCCAAGATATTCCATAACTCTACCTATGGTTGAGCTACCAAGATATTCCACAGCACCAACAATGCTGTCAAGGAAGCCCCATATCTGTGAGAATAAGTGTTTTACTGGTTGTAATGCGTTCATAAAAATAGTACCTAACATTTCAAACGGACCTGCTAGTTCTTCTATTCTAGATTTAATTCCAACTATCATACCAATAACAGGCTCTACTACTTTTTCGTATATAAGAGTTCCTATTGATATTAACCCATTAACAATAGGCATGATAAATCCATCCATAACAATTCCGCCTACATATGAGAAATAGAAAGCTAACATTTTAAATAGATGGCTAAAGAATAAACCTAGTTTAAATAAAGGACCTTCAAGTACCCCATAAACTCCATCATAAATAGCTTTAAACATTCCAAAAAATAAATTAGCACCATATGCAATCATTCCAAAGAAATTACCAACTATCATTTTAAGTCTACCCCATATATCTATCTGTTCGTTAATTTTTATAGCAAATATTACCATAAGTGCTACTACAGCGACAATAGCTATAATAATTAAAACTATAGGATTAGCATATAAAGCTGCATTCCAAGCCCATGTAGCAGCTACCATAGCATAAGTAGCTATCGTTGATAATGTAGTAGCAACAGTGCTTGCTACCATAAAAGCAGTACTTGCGGCTAATACTATTGCCACTCTCAATCTAGACGCTCCATTCATATTTTGAGCTATTGTATTCATTTGTGTAGTAAAGGTGTCAATTTGTTTTGCTATAATACTAGCATATCTAGTTAAAGTTTCATATATCATGCCGGGTATAGTCATAGCATACTTCCAAGCACTTTGTAATTTTTCTAATACAAATGTTGCCTGTTCTATTACATAATTCTTTATTCTCAAAATGAGCAATTGTTCTCCCCATAAAGATTCCATAGCCATAGCTCTAATTTTTTGACCTGTAATTAACACATAAGCATACCTTAAATTAATTTGTGCAGTCTCCCAGAAAATTTCTAACTTCTTCATTAGCATATTTTTAAGAGCTATAGCGTATTCCTTCAACATAAGTGAAGTTTTCCAAGCAATAGCTTTACCTGCATTCATTTGAGCATATGTATTACCAGTTGTAGCTAATGTATTAGCGTTAATCGTAGGTAATAATAAAGCAGCTACTGCAATTCTAATCTTATCTCTTGCTATAGTTACTAAAGTAATTGCTGCCTTTTTTATTAATGATAGTGTACTTGCGTGCACAGCAAATTGTTCAGCATATGTAGCTCCTGTAACACCGAGTGTTGCGTAAGCCTGTAAATTCATGATTTTTACTAATAATACTTTAACATGAACCAATCTGAAACTCATAACAGCAGCCAACATAGATACTATCATACCTTTCTTTTCAGCCACTGTTTCAAATTCTTTTGCAGCTATATATTGCCATACATATTTAGGTTTTTGAATCATAAATGCAGCATGTGCGGCTTCGAGGGCTAGAGTGATAGGTAACACTTTATTCATCATATAGAAAGCAATTACAGCCTTAGTTAAACCGGGACCCATAGCATTTATTATACCTGCTAATATCTTAATTGGTACTAAATATACCTTTAATATTCCTATACCCGCTGCTGTAACTGATACGAACTCTTTGATGAAAGGTATCATATTCTGAAACTCATTACGTAAGGCTTGGACTGCTTCTATCGCTACTTGTTGTATTTGTAATCCAAAATCAGTCAACTCACTCTTACCATCTGTTGTGATAACAAGTAAGTCTCTCATTTCTTCTACAGTAACAACAATAGCTTCGTGGAATCCATTTAAGAAACGAGTTCCTTCATAAGCTGAATCTCGATACATAAACATCATATCGACATTATTCTTTAAAATCTGTATTTGAGCAGAAATAGATTCGTTCTGAATCTTAACCATCTCATCTAATTCACCACCAGCATTGGCTGTGGCATTAACTGCCTCAGTAAATTCATCTGAAGACTGCACCAAGTGAACGAACGCGGTTGCACCACGAACATTTAAATCTTGAATTAATGTTGTAAGTAACTCAGTATCATTGATTACTCCATCACCAAGTACCTTAGAGAAATTAGCCGCTATTTCGGTCAGTTGAAGCATGTTACCTTGATTATCTACAACTTCTACTCCCATTTGTTTAAAGTTAGCTGAAGAATCTCCAATACTCTCAGCAAGCTCTGCTACACCCTGCCTTAATCCGCGCCCAGCTATACCTGCCTCTAAAGCTCTATTAGTCAAGATTTGTAAAGCCCCTAACAGTTGGTC
>TARA_R110002012_G_scaffold7157_3_pt1 | contig 13532 bp, 13 predicted proteins | sample TARA_R110002012 | Tara Oceans TARA_R110002012 (sample SAMEA4396515) | marine metagenome | biome: Westerlies Biome; feature: [DCM] deep chlorophyll maximum layer (ENVO:01000326); material: water (ENVO:00002006), including particulate matter (ENVO:01000060) such as... | depth 40 m
TACGTTATTTCAGCGTCTTACTCCCCAGGTTTTCCGCTTGATCCCTTTTTTGTCATCTACTACAGAAGGATACTACATCTTGTGCCGGCGATGCCTTCATGCCGTTCCACGTCGGCTGCAAAAGCAGGAACCTTTAAGCCACTGCCCGTCATCCTGGCCAGCGGTGACAAAACCTTCACCGAAGAAATCAAAAAGCTGATGCCGGCTGTGCACACAGTGGCCACCAGGGAAAGCCATTGGCTCCAGCGCCGCCCGGCTTCTGCATCCTGATGTAGTAAAAAAAGAGCTACGGACACAAATCAAAGCAGCTTTGAAAGACCTCAAAAATGCTAAACCACTTGCTGTGCAAAACCCCATCGAGTTTGTCATCAAAATAGATGCCCCCACCCGGGCCGACGTGGCCATGGGCATCCCCGGCATGAAGCGGGTGGATGGCTGCACGGTGGCGTACCAGGCCAAAGACATGGATGAGGCGTACAAGCTGATCAGGGCTATTTATAAGTATTTGCAGTGGTAGCCTCCTGGTGTGAAGACACACCCGGAAACGTTGGTGGTAGCTTCCTGGTGTGAAGACACACCCGGAAACGTTGGTGGTAGCTTTCTGGTGTGAAGAAACACCCAAAAACAGCTGTGTGATACGGGCAGGAAGACACACCCGGAAACCTGATGGTGTTTTGTGAGTGTCTCCACTCACAACCTCCCTTGCTTTTCAGCTTTTACCAACGTTCACTACCTTCACGGCTTCAAAGGAAAGTGTTATGATCGTTAAAATGGCCGAGGGCAACCTCAAAACGAAATATGGGGAGTACCATGAGGTGCTCTACTACGACGGACAGAAAGAGTCGATTGCCCTGGTGATGGGCGATGTGAAAGATGGGGAACAAGTGCTTTGCAGGGTGCATTCATCCTGCCTTTTTGGGCATGCCTTCAACAGTATTGAGTGCGACTGCCGGGAGCAGATGGAAAAATCGCAGCAGCTCATACAACAAGAAGGCAAGGGCATTGTGATTTGGCTGGAGCAGGAAGGAAAGGGCAATGGCCATTTTGCCTTGCTCAAAAGTGTAGAGCACAAGCGCCAGGGTGTGAAGCAAGCCGATGCCTACGAAGCCGTCGGCTTCAAAAGAGATGCCCGGGACTTTCGGGCTGCAGCCAAGATACTGAAAGACCTTGGAGTGAGGTCTGTTCGCATGATTACCGGAAATGCAAACAAGACCGAAACGCTCACCAGCTATGGTGTGAAAGTGGTGGGCACCATGCCCACCTGACTATCGTTTTTTTAGTTCAAAAGGAAAGAAAACCCAAATTGGGGGTTGTTGAAAGAAATATTGAAAGAAGTTCTGGTGCTTGCTTCCCTGGAATTCAAGCCAAGCGATACACCTCCGATAGAACCGTTCAACAACACTCTGTCCATTACCTTCCAGCTGATTCCCGGGCCAGCCGTGACCTGATACGAGGTTGAATGCTCTGTCGTTTTTGCATTGCTATCGTCGGTGACAGATTTGTTGAAGCTAACACTGCCGCTTGCTTTCCAATTGAAGAAAATATTTTCGGTGATACCATAAAACTTCTGGTAGTACACGCCCGGGTTATAACTGACACTGTTGTACTTCGAAGAATTGTTGTCATCTTCATATTTACTACTGCTGAGCCCAAAACCTAATTGAAGCCCAACCAGCGCATTGCCTCTGACAGGCTTTGCCATTGATGGACTTAGCGAGAAGGATGTACTCTTGCTGAAATAGTCACCGTAATTAAAGGAAGCGTTTCCTCCAAGCACATAACTCGTGCCGTCAAACTGAGCGTAGGCAGCAAAACACAAGAGAGTTAAAATGATCGATAATTGTATCTTTTTCATGGGAGCATTTTTAAATGTTGGGAAAAAATGACTAGCACTGAGATTTGATCCCGCACTAGTTGATCAGGTAGGTAAACCCAAACTGAGGGTTGTTGAAACGGATGCTCAACTGATTTTCTCTGGAACTGTCTGAGAAGCCGGGCGACTCGGAGGAGCCATCCCGATGATAATAGCTAATGCCGCCAAGGGAGGCGCTGAGCATCAGCTTCTCCATTACCTGCCAGCCGAAACCAGGCACCCACCTGATGTTGTAATATTTCGATTCTGCAGAAGAATCTTCCGTCTCATAATCGATCAAATTCAATCCCGCCATCGCCTGCCAGTTAAAAAACACCTTGTCCGACAATTTGTAGTAATGTTGATAAAAGATACCGGCACCTATTCCGCTCTGAATCTGTTTGGCGTCAGATCCGTCATACTTTGCGACCGACGCAAAGTAGTTAAACGACAACCCAATCAGGGCGTTGGAGTTGATTGTTTTAGCAAGTGTTGGGCTGATCCCTATGGATGAAGCGTTTGGAAAAAGGCCACTATTGTAGTCGGCAGCACCGCCGATCACAAATTTGGTGTCTTCGAACTGGGCGTAAGCCGACCCGGCGAAGAGCAAAAGGAGAAAAGCTAGTTGAATTTTTTTCATAGGTATGTGTTTTAATCGATAGGATAACAATAATTATACCGAATTATTATTGAATTGCATGCTTTTATAAGTTCAAATGTTCCTACAAAGGCTTTCATTGCCAAAAATATTGCGTAAAACTTATTCCAAAGAGCAAGAATTAAAGAGGGTGCCTTTGCTGGTTGTAGAAAGCAACCTCTTTCACTTATTGTAAATAATTACCTTCATCCTGTAAGAAATCCACAGAGCCCGGTACTAGCTAAGTAACCACCCGGTAAAAATGAAGGAAAGCGAACAGCAACACATTTTCAATACCTGGCTTAGTCAATACAAAGCCCTCCTCTTTAAAGTGGTGCGGGCCTATGCGTTCACGGAGTTTGACCGGGACGATTTGTTTCAGGAAATCACCATACAGGTGTGGCATTCTATTCCAAAATTCAGGCATGAGTCAGCGGCGAGCACCTGGCTGTACCGGGTGTCGCTCAACACGGCCATACGCTGGTCGATGAAAGAAAAGAAGCACAGCGATGGCCGGGAGTCGATAGAAGGGCTGCCATCAGCACACCCTTTGCTGCTCCAGGAACAAGCGCCGCACAACGACGAAAAGCTGGCCTGGCTCTACGCCGAAATCGCTTTGCTGAGCGAAGTAGAGCGGTCGCTTACCCTGCTGCTACTCGACGGCTTTAGCTACAAAGAAATGGCCGACTTGGTGGGTTTAACCGAAACCAATATTGGTGTTAAGATTCACCGGATCAAGAAGCATTTGACCACTCAATCTAAAAAATATGAGCACTATGGAATTTGAGGATTTAAAAAAAATTTGGGACACTCAAAATAACGAACCTATGTACGCTATTAACGAAACAGCGCTGCACCAGCGCATCCATCAGCACAAAAACAAAACCGGGTGGCTGGCTCATGTCAATGAGATGGGCATGATGTTCATTGCCACGGTAACAGGAGGTTTTTTACTGATTGATGCAATACGTGATCAGGAAAGTGCCTATTCGTACGTGGGTGGGCTGGCTTTCCTTGTTATTGGTGTTTTTGTGTTCTTCAGTCGTCGTCAGAGAAAGAGGAATGAGAACAGGTTTGACCAATCGATGCTTGCCGAACTTGATCAGGCTATCAAAAACGCAGGTTACCTAGTTACCTTTGCCCGAACGTTCGTGTGGTGGTTCCTGCTGCCTGCAGCCATCTTTTCATTTCCTAACCTGGCATTGAACAACGCTTCGTGGGAGAAATACCTGCTTGTACTGGGTGCTTTCCTGCTGTCTTATTTAGTGGTTACATGGGAATTGCGCAAAGTACATTTGCCCCGAAAGAAAAAGCTGGAGAACCTGCGTGATAAATTGACCGGGGACCGGGAATTTTCCTGAACGACTGACGGTGGTATTGGCAATGCACAGGGCAAATGCATTCTGATTAAAATGACAGAAAAGTGCTGCATCTTTTACTTGCCAACGCCGTTAACTCATGCAATAATTGACGCTTAATTCTAAATGGCCAAAACACACCACTATCAATCCACTGTTCGCTGGACAGGCAACAAAGGCACCGGCACCTCAGGCTACCGTGACTATGAGCGGAGCCACACGGTCAGCATCGACGGAAAGCCCGACATCCTCACCTCCGCCGACCCCTCTTTCCGTGGCGACAAAAGCAGGCACAATCCAGAAGAGCTGTTTCTGTCTTCTTTGTCTTCCTGCCACATGCTGTGGTTCTTGCACCTATGTTCCGATGCCGGCATTGTGGTTAACGAGTACGCAGACAATGCTGAGGGTACCATGGTGGAAAACCCTGACGGCAGCGGACAGTTCAGTGAGGTGGTGCTGAGGCCTGCTGTTACAATTACCGATGCCGCAAGAGTTGATGAAACCCAAAGGCTGCATCACAAAGCCAACGAGATGTGTTTTATTGCGAGGTCTGTCAATTTTAAGGTAAGGCATGAGCCAAGTGTAAGGATGCTCTAACGACACTGACTTCACCCGAAGTCGAGTAAGAGAAAGAAATCACCGATATCTTTTGCCATTTCGTCGAATTTCCGCTTGCCATCATGAAATTGTTTTGATATTCGCACCGAATCTGTTGACCTGATCAGAATCCTATATAATTTTCTAAAAGCTGCAAAGCTGATAGAAAACATTATTATGGTTAATAGAAACTCTTCTCACTTATTAAATGTATGGGCAAAAGGTATCTTTTTGGTGCTGTCCTGTTTCTCTCAAGCTTTCTTGTTTTTCATTCCGTCAGTTTTGCTGCGACTTTCTATTCCAGAGCATCCGGGAACTGGACTTCAACTGCTACCTGGTCGACAGTCGGATGTAGTGGAGCCGCAGCCTCCACCACGCCTGGCTCCAGCGATGACGTGGTCATTTGTGCCGGGCACACAATAACCACCAACTTCAATGCAAACACCACCATCCTTAACCTAACAATTAATGCCGGTGGGGTGCTAAGCATGGGTACCAACAAGCACCTGTTGTGCAAAAACCTTTTATTAAACGGTACGGTCAACGGTGGCTCCAATGGGCAGGTAAGATTTGCTGGTACCGCTGGCAGTACTTTGAGTGGAACTGGCACAGTTGCCGTTACCAGTGCCAGCTCTGGCCTTAGACTAAGAAACAATGCCACGGTGCTGCCGGGAACAGATATTACTTTCAGCAATAGTTCCAGGTTAGATCTTGCCAAAAGGACTCTGACCAACAATGGAACCATCCGCATGACAGGGACGTCGACGCTGTTGGGAAATGCGACGACGAACGGTGTTTTTAACAATGCAACTTCCACCTCATTTCTCTATTACAACACACCTGCCAACTTTCCAACGACTGTAAGGCTTACAGCGACCGACACTGGTAACACAGTAGTTTTTGGTGCAACTTCCGGCGGGCCTTATACAATGGATGGCCAGGGCAGCTACCACAACCTGATCATTCAGGGTGCGGCGACTAAGCGACTCAGCCCCACCAATATCAATATTGCAGGTTTGCTTACTATAGCCAGTGGGTCGACGCTGGATGCCAATGGAAGCAAGATCATCAGCCTCCAGGGAGACTGGGACAACGATAATGGCGGCACATTTACAAAAAGCTCCTCTACGGTCATTTTCAACTCATCCACGGCGAATCAAACGATTTATACACCCGGAGCAGGGGAGAACTTTTATGCATTAACGATTAATAATACATTTTCGGGGGGCACCGTAACTGCCAATGGCAACATTACGCTCACTGCGGCAGCAACTTTACAAATCACATCAGGAGTTTTCATTACCGGCACCAATACACTCGGACAAACCGGCGCTGCGAACTTCACCATGTCTGGTGGTGAGTTGCGAATGGCTAAACTAAGCACAACGCTGCCCGAACTCACCGGCACCTACAATATCACGGGAGGAACAATCACCTTCAATGGTGCAGGTAGTCAGACCATAAGAAGCCTTGCGGCAGCACCCGCACAGTATTATCACGTCAACCTAAGTGGAACCGGTACCAAGACGTTGGCAGGTAATATTTGGGTCAATGGAAACTGGTTGAACAGCGGAGTGACGCTGTCGGGCAACTTTTCGGTGACCTTTGGTGGTGTTGCCGACCAGACTATCACCAAAGCTGGTGGGGAAAGCTTCTACGCACTAACTGTCAACAAGCCGAACACCCTGGTTCTGGAGTCTGGCACAGACCTGACAATCACCAACGGGCTGACTATGACCACAGGCGACATCAACCTGAATACGAGAACACTGACTCTCGGTTCCGGTGCAGGTGGGTCACTCACCAGAACCGCTGGCAAAGTTTACGGAGGAGCCTGGAAACGCTTTTTTCCAGCCTCAGCTATAACAAGCACTTCAGGGTCATTCTACGGCCTGTTTCCTATTGGCACAGCGCTCGATTACCGCCCTGTTGAAATAAACACCACTGTGTCGCCAACCACGGCTGGCTATGTAACAGCCACACATACCGACGGAACCACAACCACCGATGTGAGTTATATCGACAATGAGGGTGCCACCATTCAGCGGATAACCGCTATGAGAACCACTCTTGTCACGCAAACCCTGGCCGGTGGTGCCTACAACCTGAATGTCACCTTTACCTCTTTGTCGAGCGCAGGAGCCACCTCTGATCTGAAGCTTGAAACGCTGACGGGGTCTCCTCAGGGCGTAGGGGTAAGTGCCGCAACAACAGGGAGCACCTCTTCACCAACCGGCAAAAGAACCTTGCTGAATGTGACCCAATTGAACAATGACTTCGTATTGGGCACTACCAACAAGGCCACTACGCCGATGAAAAGCACCTACTATTCAAGAAAAACAGGCAACTGGAATGACGCCTCCGCAGGAAACGGCACCTGGGCTTTATCAGATGGAGGCTCAAGCTGCGATTGCGTCCCGCCTTCATCGTCCGACGCAGTGATCAACAACGGCCACACTGTGACCATCGCCGCAGCTTCAACCGCTGACTACATCATCGTAAGGTCAGGAGGGAATCTGGTAGGCACAAATACGCTCATTGTTAACTTTGATGTTACTGTTGAAGGAACCGGCAAGGTGGCACCAACAGCTGGCAGCTGGTCTATTGGGAGAAACCTTAACCTCACAGGCACTACCCTTTCAAGCAGCGGCGCCGCCACTACCATCAACGGAGACTTCGTGCTCAATCCAGCGAATTCTTTAACTCTTTCGGCTCCACTCACAGTGTCGGGCAACGCTACTTTGAATGGCACACTGGATGTTGGCGCTTCCACACTCACGCTCAATGGCGCTTCCAAAACCATTTCCGGCAATGCAACGATCAATGGCAGTGGCACGGTAACTATCACCGGTAACAAAAGCACAACGGCACTTGCCAATATTACTATTGTGCCGGGGCTGACCATTTCGGCAGGCACTACCTTTGTCAACAACGGAACCATCACCTTGCTTGGAACGGCAACCGGACTCAATGCCACCACCTCCATCTGGACAAATGCTGCTTCGTCTACGTTGAATATCCAGGGGGCAGGTTTTCTGGCAACAGGCGTATTGAATGCCAATGCCAACAACCTGGTTACGTACAGCGGAAGTGGAAGCCAGGCAATTAAGGCGCCAGCAAGCGGGTATTACAACCTCACAGTTTCAAACGCAGGTACAAAAACCTTGTCGGGAGCCACGGTGGTTTCCAACCAGCTAACTATTCAAGGGGCGGCCATCTTCGACGCTGCAACCAACGGCCTGACAGGCACGGCAAACTTGTCAATGACGGGCACCTCACAACTCCAGCTCGGCAATACCGCTACTGGTACCTATCCAGCCCTTTCCGGCACCTACTCGCTGGCCGGCGGCACTGTTGTGCTGAAACAATCTCCAGGTGCCTCCACAGCCTACACTATCCGTGGGGTCGATTACTTTAACCTGACCCTCAATGGCGGCGGAGCAGCCAACTATACCTTTGGCACTTCCGCCAGCATTGCAAACGACATGAACGTCTCCTTCGGCGGAACCTCTACCTTCGCTAATCCAAACGGGGGGCTGTCTGTAGGTAATTCGTTCACTTTCAATGCCGCAAGCTCAGTGGCCACTACGCTTTCGTCAGAACTTTTGGTCGGCAGCTTTACTTTGTCGGGCGGCACCATTGCCGATGGTGGCAACGTAATTGAAATCACAGAAGCGGGTGGCTGGATAAGAAATGGTGGAACCTATACAAGCTCCGGCGCAGGAAGGGCCTATTTTACAGGCGATGTCGAACAATCAATCGGAGGCTCAATGCCCACTTCTTTCAGAAGGATTGAAATGGAGAATACCAGTTTAACCGGTGTGCGCCTTAATCAACCCACCACTGTAACGACGCAGCTTCTCCTTACAGCGGGAAAAATCATCAGCACCGCAAGCAACTACCTGCTCCTGAGCGCCTCCGCATCGTCCGATCCCGGGTCGGAGGACAGCTTTGTTGAGGGGCCTATGAGAAAAACAGGGTCAGCTGATTTTGTGTTTCCGGTTGGCAAAGGCAGCGTATGGGCAAGAATTGGAATCAGTGGCTTGTCTGCCTCTTTAACATTTCAGGCAGAGTACTTTAACAGCGGATACGGTGGCTACGATGTTTCTCAGGCTATTCCTCAAAACATGCACCACGTCAGCTCTCTTGAGTACTGGCAGCTGGACCGTGTAAGCGCCTCTGGAAGTGCGAGTGTCACGTTATATTGGGAAAATTCTGACGTAAGTGAGATCAAAAACTGCGGAGATTTGGTGGTAGCCAAGGGCAACGCCTCCTCCGAATGGGAAAACGCTGCGTCTATTGGCACCACAGGCTCCTGCGGTCCGGCTGGTGCAGGTTCGGTGACCTCCCAGTCCCTTTCCACTTTCAGTCCGTTCACTTTCGGTGCTATTCAACAAGGCCTTAATCCGCTACCAATCAAACTACTGCGTTTTACTGCCACTCCGGCAAAAAGCAAGATAGACCTCCTGTGGGTCACTGCCCAGGAAAAAAACAATGACCGATTTACCCTTGAGCGATCAGGCGACGGCATTTCTTATGAGATACTGGAAGAACAAGCCGGAGCAGGTACCTCAGACAGGGTGCTTACCTACGAGGCAGAAGACACCAGTCCGCTGAAGGGCATCAACTATTACCGACTGAAGCAAACTGACTACGACGGAAAGTTCGAATACTTCGGGCCAGTGGCTGCCTCGATTAATGCGGTGAAAACAATTGAAGTTTTCCCCAATCCTACTTCAGAAGTGATCAGGTGGCAGTGTCCGGAAAAAGTTATTTCCATTAAAGTATTTGACAATTCGGGCAAACTAATGTTCCCAATTGCTCTGAAAGACGGAGATACCCCTGAACTGAATCTTTCTAACCTGCCCGACGGCATGTATCAGATCCAGTTCTTCTCTCTCGCAAAAATTTACAATGCAAAGGTGACCAAGAACTAGGGGAGCTATTCCATCACCTCCTGTAGTTTCACGTATGCTCCTCCCAGCTTCTCGTTAATGGGAAGCTGGCAGGCAAGGCGGCTGTTGGGCAGGGCATTGGGCAGGGTATCCAGCATGTCCAGTTCGGCGTCTCTTTGCTCGTCCAGCTGATCGAGGCCTTCCTCTACCGACACATGGCAGCTGGCACACAACGCCATTCCCCCACACGTGCCGAGCACCGGAAACTCCGACGCTTTCAGCACTTCCATCAGGTTGAGGCCCATGTCGCCGGGCACTTCAATTTCCTGCACCTCACCTGCCCTGTCCTCTACTTTAAATTTAATCAATTCCATTTTACAAAGGAGTTATGCCATTCACAGTGGTGTATTTGAAGCTGAGCTTCTGATCCGGATAAATGTATTTGAAAGCACTCTGCGACATCAGTGCAGCCTCATGGAAACCGCACAGAATAAGCTTCAGCTTACCCGCATACGTATTGATGTCGCCAATGGCATAAATGCCCGGTACATTGGTGCTGTAGTCCTCCGTGTTGACCACAATGGCACTTTTGTCGATACCCAGGTTCCAATCGGCAATAGGCCCTAGTTTGGGGCTGAGACCAAACAAAGGAATAAGGTAGTCGGCCTCGAAAGTATTGACTGTGCTGGCCTGGTCTGTGATATGCACCGCCTTCAGCACTCCGTCTCCATCGAGGCTATGCAGATTAGAATTAAGAAGCAGCCTTATTTTATTCTCCTGTGCCAGCTCAAACACTTTATCGGCTGAATCGAGCGCTCCCCTAAAAGTTTGGTTGCGATGCACCAGCGTCACCTCTTTAGCCACTTCAGAAAGAAAAATCGTCCAGTCCAACGCTGAATCACCACCGCCGGCAATCACGATCTTCTTATCCCTGTACTTCTCGGGGTCTTTGACCATATAATCCACCCCTTTGCCTTCGAACTTCTCCAGGTTCTCAATAACCGGCTTGCGGGGCTCAAAGCTTCCCAATCCGGCAGCTATTACTACCACACCAGCATGCACCTCGGTACCATCAGAGGTGGAGAGAAGAAAGCTGCCGTCTTCCTGTTTCGTCAGCCCGTCGACCCGCTCTCCCAATGTAAAAGTCGGCTTGAAAGGCGCTATTTGCTTCATCAGGTTGTCCACCAGCTCCTGCGCATTCACGGTTGGAAAACCCGGAATATCATAAATGGGCTTCTTAGGATATATTTCAGAAAGCTGTCCTCCCACCTGAGGCAGGGCATCTATCAAATGGCACTTGAGCTTTAACAGCCCAGCCTCAAACACGGCAAAAAGCCCAACCGGACCCGCTCCAATGATGCAAATGTCAGTCTTGATCATATTATTTAGTGTGGTAATATTTAGTGCAACAAATATTTATAACGAATTAACTGCTTTCTGGTTTTGACAACCTTCCTGCTTTAAGTCAAATTCTCGTAAATCTTATTGAGGATCCTGTTGAATTCATCGAAATCCTTTTCATTCAACCCCTCCCAGGCCTTCAGCCTGATTGAGCGCACTTGCTTTCGACTACTGGTCACCTTCTCACGCCCTTCTTCCGTAAGCTTAAGTATCGACACCCTCCTGTCCGCCGGACTTTCCGCCCTTTCCACCAACCCTTTAGTGCATAGAATGTCCACAATACGGGTGACGGTAGGCATATCCTTGTACATCAAAGCAGCCAACTCCCTTTGACTGAGTGCCTCATTTTCATCTGTCAGTTTCATTACCAACCACTGATCAACCGTCATGTCAAATCCCAGCTCTTTGAACTGCTGCTGGGCATACCATTTCACCTTGCGGGCAGTGCGGTCGAGCAACAATGAATATTGATTGTAGGGCTCTTTCAAATCAAATTAGTTAGTGCACCAACTAAAGTAAGGCAATCACAACGATCCTGCAATCTTTCCCTGATAAATATTAAAAGGCGGGTTACTCCGGTTTGTAAGGCGGAAGACATATAGGCTTGGTTGGGGTTCTGAAAAAAACTATGCCGGCCTGCCAAACTGTTACATCGAAATACTTACATCGCCATGATTTACACATTTAACGGGTCAGAGCTCAACGCTTACTTTGGGCTCAGCACCGACTACGCCAGAGAAAGAGATCAGCTAACGAAGGAGCAGGGACTCATCCACATACTTTGGAACCAAAGCAACCAGGCCTCCACAGTTTTTGTAGACAATACACCCATTGTACTGAAACCCAACCAACTAACAACAAGCACGTACTTGCAAAAAGTAGCTTTTGAGAAAGGCTCCTCTCCCATCGCTGCTTTTTCATTCAATCGTGAGTTTTACTGTATTAACACCCACGACCATGAAGTTTCGTGCAACGGCATCATCTTCTTTGGCACACAGAGCATTCCCATCATAACACTGAGGGACGATGAGATCGATAAATTTGAGATGCTTTATCGTGTATTTGTTGACGAGTTCACCACCCGGGACAATATCCAGGGCGAAATGCTGCAAATGCTGCTTAAGCGGCTGATCATCAAAATCACAAGGTTGGCCAAGACGCAGCTTATCACCAAAGAGCTGGATAATAACCAGATTGAGATTGTCAGAAAGTTCAATGTGCTGGTGGAAACGCATTTCAAAACAAAAAAACAGGTAGCCGACTATGCTGATATGCTTTTCAAATCACCAAAAACCCTTTCGAACCTATTTGCCAAATTCAACCAGAAGTCGCCACTGAGCATTATCCACGAACGCATTGTGCTTGAAGCAAAAAGGCAGCTGCTCTACACTGACAAAACCACCAAGGAAATTGCCCACGAACTGGGCTTCGATGAAGTGTCCTCGTTTCACAAACTTTTCAAAAAAGTCACCTCAATGGCGCCGCAGCGATTCAAACATGAGGCCAAAAACACCGCTATTGGGAAAAATGAACAATTAGTAGGGAAAAGCTGACTCTCACCCTGGCAAGCGGGCGGCGTAAAATTGTACTGTAAACGGTATTCAATTTTTAAATCACAAAACAGTACAACAATGTCAACATTTAAAGTACCCACGAAAGACGAAGTAACCGAAGGCAACAAAGCTATTTTTGAGAAATTGGAAGCGGGCCTCGGTTTCGTACCCAACCTTTACGCCTCATTTGCTCACAATGAAACTGCACTGAGCGACTACATGGCCCTGCAGAACCGGAAAAGCACCTTGAAGGCCAAAGAACGGGAAGTAATCAATCTGGTGGTGAGTCAGGTGAACGAATGTCAGTATTGTTTGTCGGCACACACCGTGCTCGGAAGAATGAATGGCTTCAGTGACGAGCAGATTCTTGAGATCAGAACAGGCCAGGCCTCGTTCGACAAAAGGCTGGATGCCCTGGCCAAATTTGTGAAAGACGCCACTGTCAACCGCAGCAAGCCTGGAAGAGAGTCAGTGGAGAACCTGTTTTCAGCCGGGTATTCTTCTGCTAACCTGGTGGATATCATTATGGTAATTGGAGATAAAATCATTTCCAATTTCATCCACGGTGCCACACAGGTGCCTGTCGATTTTCCTCTGGCTCCAGAATTAGCTGAAGTATCTATTTAATCCATCACTCCGTAAATTAAATTGACAATGATGAAGCAAACAGCATTCTTATTGACTATCCTGGGCATGCTTGCAGGGTTTGGCTGCCTCGCTCAGAAGGCCGAAACCATCAAGCTTGACCAAACACCCGGCGAGTTCGAAACAACTGAGCTTACTTTGAAACCGGGTAAGTATGTGTTCGACGTATCCAACAAAGGCGTGGATCATGCTGTTGGTTTTGTGATCACGCCAAAGGGAAAAACCGATCAGGAGAATCACATCAAAAGTTCCTATCTCACGAAGGTAATTGAGAATGGTGAATCAGCTAAATCCGGAGAAGTGAGCCTGGAGAAAGGCGAGTATGTCTACTTCTGTCCGTTAAACCCAACACCTCACTACCGATTGGTGGTTAACTGATGAAAATTCTAAAAAGGTGAGTTGAAAGGTCTTCCTGCTGGGAAGGCCTTTTTTATTTGCAAACATCCGGCGTAGCCACTAATAAAAAAGAATAGGGAAGCCAGCCTACAAGTTGTTTGCATGCATGAACATGGCAATCACCTTTGTTCACTCAACTTCTTCCTGTATATTTTCAATCGACTAACCCTACACACATCGCCAATGAAACGGTGGCTC
>TARA_R110002012_G_scaffold6163_1_pt1 | contig 13531 bp, 16 predicted proteins | sample TARA_R110002012 | Tara Oceans TARA_R110002012 (sample SAMEA4396515) | marine metagenome | biome: Westerlies Biome; feature: [DCM] deep chlorophyll maximum layer (ENVO:01000326); material: water (ENVO:00002006), including particulate matter (ENVO:01000060) such as... | depth 40 m
CTGGTGCCCGAAGCCCGGTGCCCGGTGGCTCGAAGCCCGGTGCTCGGCAGCGAGAATCAGTGAACGAGCGGTGCGGGGCTCGGTTAGGGGCCCGTCGGGCTGTTTCCGCGCTAAGTCGTTGATTTACAAGGAAAAAATCCCCCGCGGCCCCGCGGTCTCCCCCCAGAGTCAGCAAGGGCTAAGTTAGATATGAATAATCGGTATAAAAACCGCATGGTTCACGGTACTTTTTTAGAGTATCTTTAGCCTTGACTTTGAAAATTCCCGTAGGGTCCCTCTGGCCTAATGTTCCACGTGGAGCATTAAAAATAATGCTGTAGCAAAAGGATTCTGTATGCGGTTAGAAACCCCTGAAGTAACGGAACGTCGATTGAAACTGGAGTTGCGTTTGGCGCAACTAGCTCAGTTAGAACAATGCCGGAAAGATTTTTTGTTCTATGTAAAACAAGTGTGGCCGGATTTCATTCAGGGGCCCCACCACAAAATTATTGCCAAGAAATTTGAGGAAATAGCTACAGGGAAAAATAAAAGATTAATCATCAACATGCCTCCCAGGCATACTAAATCTGAGTTCGCAAGCTTTTTGTTTCCTTCCTGGATTATTGGCAGCTCCCCTAATACAAAAATAATTCAAACTACGCATACCGCAGAGCTTGCCGTTAATTTCGGCAGAAAAGTTCGCAACCTGCTAGACACGGATACGTACAAATCAATTTTTGAAGATGTAAAGCTCCAAGCTGACAGCAAGGCCGCGGGGCGGTGGTCCACGAACCATGGAGGGGAGTACTTTGCTGCTGGCGTAGGGGGCGCGATTACGGGTCGCGGTGCCGATCTTTTGATTATCGACGACCCTCATTCAGAACAAGACGCCTTATCAGACACTGCGATGGAGCATGCTTATGAGTGGTATACCTCGGGTCCCCGGCAGCGACTTCAGCCCGGTGGTGCAATCGTTATTGTAATGACCCGGTGGTCGTTAAAAGATTTGACCGCTAAAGTAATTAAGGCCCAAGGCTACGATAAGCATGCGGACAAATGGGAGGTAGTGGAGTTTCCCGCAATAATGCCCTCTGGGAAGCCTTGTTGGCCTGCCTATTGGAAAAAGCCCGAGCTTGAGGGGGTAAAAGCTTCCTTATCTGTGGCTAAATGGAATGCTCAATGGCAGCAGTCCCCCACTTCGGAAGAAGGGGCTATCATTAAAAAGGAGTGGTGGAACCGTTGGGAGGAGGAAGAAGTTCCACAACTAGAGTATGTCATTCAAAGTTATGACACAGCTTTTAGCAAAAAAGAAACGGCTGATTACTCTGCTATTACTACGTGGGGGGTATTTTCGCCAAAGCAAGACGGCCCCCAGAACCTTATACTTTTGGATGCAAAAAAGGGGCGCTGGGATTTTCCTGAACTAAAAACGCAGGCCCTAGACCAATACAAGTTTTGGGAACCTGAAACTGTGATTATTGAGGCTAAGGCTTCCGGGGTACCTTTAACACAAGAATTGCGCCAAATAGGCATCCCGGTGGTAAACTTTACGCCTAGTAAAGGCAACGATAAAGTTACGCGAGTGCATTCGGTGTCCCCTCTTTTTGAAAGCGGTATGATTTGGGCCCCTGACGAGAGATGGGCAGATGAAGTTATTGAGGAATGCGCAGCTTTCCCTTACGGCGAGTACGACGACTTGGTAGACAGCACCACACAAGCCTTGATGCGATATAGGCAGGGGAATTTCGTACAACTTCCTAGCGACGACTGGGTGGACACCGCTCCGTCTACTTATCTTAGGAGTTACTATGGCTAGTAGAGGAGGAGGAGGGAGACCCCCTCCATGGGTTAACCCAAACACCCTCCGAGGGGTGACGTCAAATCCTCTAGGAGTAGGGGGCCCTGGTCGGTCATTAATGGCTAAGCGAGATTTTAGAGTTGACCAAGCAAGGCTACGCCACGAGCAACAGCAGGCGGCGGAGAAAGCTGCAAAGACCGCCTTAGAAGGTCTTACGAGTTTAAGGCAAGCGGCAGAAACAGAGCAAGACCTAGTAGCTACGACACCGCAAGAATTAACCATACGCGATGAAGTGCCAAATTTAGGATCTATTCGTTCATCGTTGACGAATTGGGAGGAGGTGCCGGGGATACAACAAATCCCCATATCAGAGTTTGACTCGTCGCCGAAAGATTTGTTCTATGCGGCGGATGATTTAGCCCGCGTGCGTAGTTTGGCGAACGAAATACGTCAAAGCGGCGAGATCAACCCGCTAATTGTGGTACAGGATAGCGAAGGATATTACATCTTAGAGGGTGCACACAGGCTGGGTGCGTTGCACGAGATGGGGCAACCATCGGTGCCTGCCTTAGTGATTAAGGATTTGGATAATCCCATAGAAATAGAAAAACAATTAATTAGACAAGCTAACTACACCCAACGGGCAGGAGATAGTTCTTCTTTTGAAGAAAGACGAGATAACGAAGGACGCGATGTTGCAACAGGCGAACCTTGGATATCCCCTTCACAAAGGTTGTTAGACCGAGGCATAGGCAGTCTTTCTGCAGAAGACCTCCCTAAAGGCAAGTTCTTTAAAAACTTAAACTTTCCAGAAGTAGGCTACGAAAAAGGTGATTTAAGTCCAGGGCAATCGGTAGCTATAAGACCAAACCTAAATTTTGGTAGACAGAACCAAACCGAAGATATTGTGGTTCAAAGCGTGCATAAGGATAGCCATAGCTATGATGTTCTTGGAACAGTTTATGGTGCAGTGATAAAAGACCCCCAATTTTTAGTCAATCCAAGAGGTCAACTTCAGGTACAAGCCCATATATTTTCCAAACTGAAAGATACTGATCCAAAAAAAATACCCTCAATTAAGGCTTCTAAGCCTAAATATCCTTTATCTAGTGTACAAGGGGAACTTGTACGAATACTAAGTATGGAGGATTCAATTGAAGGAAGAATAAACCGGGCCGGTGTGATAGCTAGGTTTAATCCAGCCACTACAAATCTGTATGTAGTTAAACTTGGGGATAACTATCACGCAATTAAATCCGTAAAAGGCGAAGTATCCGTTGAAGGTAATCGCGTATATATACCTCCGGAGAGCACTATTCAGTTTTACACTCCACAAGAACTTGAAAAAATAAACTCAAACAGAGCTACGATAGCGAAAGAACTAGGTCTGGAGAAAGCTTTAGACACAGAAGTAAAAATATTTGCCCACGGCGGTTTTGTAGACAAACCTTTATATGACAGGGATAGGAGTTACTATGGCTAGGCAACTTTTGATTATGCCTTGCTCGGCTACTAAGTCTCCTGCGGAGTGTGCTATTAAGGCTGCCGAAAGGTATACAGGGAGTTTATGGCAAACGCTTAATACGACGTTGGGGCATGAGGACGCAGTAAAATCCCTGAATAACATAGGCGTTGATTTGTACGTTTTATCTGCAAAACACGGACTTATTTCCGCCGATGAGTTGATAGAAGATTATGACCAAAGAATGACCAAAGATAGGCAGTTGGAAATTCTAGGGGACGAAAAGCTCAGCACTAATATCCGCAACGTTTTAAAAAATTATCCTGAGGAAGCTGTTTATTTAGGGGGTTTAGGGAAAGATTATAAGAAGTTAATCGAAAATGTCATGGGGAAGGAATATCCCCAAGATAAAAACAGTCGTTTGCCTCGGGGTATTGGGGACAAGAGAAAAGCTCTAAAGGAATGGCTGCAAGCGTATATGGCCTCAAAGGCCATAGAGACTATTCTTCCGGCGGAATCTACGCCGGATATGATGAATATACCCGATTGGCTTCGGAAAGGGATGGCGACCCTTAGGAAAGGGGCCCCCATAGTCTCTTTTTTGGAAGCAGTGGTGCATGATTACAAAGACTTGCCCGAAGATAAGAAAAAAGAAATTGAGGGGGTGGTTGAAGATATTTTGGACCCTGTAAAAAGGGGGTTGGGTTCCTTTACTACTCTGTTTCAGCAAGAAGAATCCCCGCCCCCAGGCCCTGAAACAAATGTCCAGGATATATTTCCAGGTGCTCAGCAACAGTGGTGGGCTAAGAAAACCGGTATGGAGGAAACTGAACCCCTCAATACAAGTAATTTTCGCGTAGCTTATTTGCCGGTCAATCAGGCCTATGTAGCACTATTTGGCAAGGATCCTGAGACAGCATCAATTGTTCCTCTTGCATTGGATCCCCCTCCGCCAAAAACACCTACTGCAGTAACGCAGATGGATGAGTTTCTGACTAACAAACTCTTCCCTAACCGTTTTAAGGAGCAAAGGTTTTTTTCTTCTTTAGAAGAGATTGATTCTGTTTTGAAAACGCGTGGTCTACAGAGAGATCCTGAAACAAATCAAATTCGGTCAGTCGGAGAAAATCCCGCAGAAAGTAAACGGGAGCCAGTTGACGACTTGAATGTTATTCCCGCAGAGTTCCCTTCAAAAACGGAGGACCCAGACAAGAAGTTTTCACAAGGCGGTTTTGTAGACAAACCTTTATATGACAGGGATAGGAGTTACTATGGCTGAAGCAGACCTAGCCTCAGACTGGCAGCAAGTGGTTTTTGCTGACGAATGTGACGAGCTTGGCAATTGTCCTCTGTGCCTGAGCGATTACACCGAGTGCCCCTGTCCAGGACCGTCTATGGATGAGGCTGAGTGGGAATATCGAACGGCTGAAGGCACTCAGAGCCTTCAGGCGCGAAAGATACAGGGATAGAAGTTACTATGCCGGATCCATACGAAGTTAGGTTAAACCAGTTACGCAAAAAAGAGCGCGACTACTATAGGGAGAATCCGCCTTCAACTTTGAAGCTAATTCCTTCTCTAAATAAGAACGGAGACATAGAAGTTAGTATTAAGGGCGCGGTCGTATACAGAGACAACGCCACAGGAGCTAGACACTCCGAATCCACAGTAGGAGTTCCTATAGTAATAGAGGGAGTTAAGAAATGGGTTACTGTTCCTAGCATTTGGCCCGGAGAGCATTCCCCAACCGCATCTAAAGAACCAACAGGAAGATACTGGAGCGAGGACCAATTGGTCCCGTTTATTGAAAGCAACTTATCTCAGGACAAAACGTCTTTCGTAAATCCAATAACAAACGAACATTTCCCCGTATTTGCTACTCTTCAGGAAGCAGAAAGATTCGCCGTTGAAAGGGATATGACATTACAGGAAAACGAAGGCCTGTCCTCTGTAAGTTTTGTAGACAAACCTTTATATGACAGGGCTAGGAGTTACTATGGCGGACGTTATTAAGGTAGACAAACCTTTATATACCACTCTGGGAGTGGTAAGTTATTGTTATGAAAAGTAGCATATGCCCAAACTGCGGTTGTGATAAACCAAAAAGATTTTTGAATGGTAGATTGCAGTGCGCGGATTGCAAGTGTACGTCGCATAGTCCTGGTTTTGAACAGGTTATAGACGAAAACAAAAACAGCTCTGAGGAGTGTGACCCCGATGCCAATTCGTAAAGTTAAAGGCGGGTGGACATTTGGTGGAGCAGTTTATAAGACATTAGAAACAGCAAAGCGGTCCTATAAAGCTTATCTTGCTAAGAAGCACAGCAAAAAAGGAAACTAAAATGTACGGTGGAGGAATACTAGGCTTTCGCCCACTTGGAATGAGAGCAGGTGGCATGACAGAAATAGACATCCCCTTAAATATTCTTAGGTACAGAAAGTTTTTAGAATATTGGGATGAGATAGCCTCTCTAGGAGCCCCCCTCACAGGAAATCCACCTTCCGAAGAAGACTGGCAACGGATGCCCCAGAGCACCCAAGATGCCCTTTTTGGTCAGGTCAAAACTATGCTAGAAGACCGTATTCTGGAAATTGAAGGAAGTGGCCAGATCACTGAAATGCCTGACCTCGATCAAGGTGCCGGGGCCCCGGCACCTGGCATTATCAACCCCCTTGTTGCAACGGGTCAAGGTCGAAGAATTGCTGCGCAACCGGTGGAAGAACAACCGCTATTTATGCGAGACCCTGAACGGGCCCTCGAATCACTACTAGCCCTTCCCCCTATTGAAGAGCCCACTTCTGGTTACCGGCATGGCGGCATGCTAAATAGACGCCGAGGGTACTAAATATGGCTGACAGCCCTCTTCCAAGAAGTAATTTTGGTACTGCGTCTTTAGTAGAACGTAGAAACGAAATCCCCCCTGTTGATTTAGGCATTGAAGAGGGTCCTGGGGCCGTGGTTTCTATGGCGGAAGAAGAGGTCGTTGAATTCCCTGGGTTGTCTATTGAAATGGAGGACGACGGTGGAGTAGTCATAGACTTTGAACCCCGCCCCCAGGCCCCTGAGTCTAACGATTTTGACGCCAATATTGCAGAAGACCTTTCGGACGCTGATTTGAACGCTGTTTCTTCCGATGTTTTGGAGGAGTATGAATCAAATAAGACAGGTAGAAAGGACTGGGAAGAGGCTTATACAAATGGCTTAGAGCTATTGGGATTTAAGTACCAGGAACGTACAGAGCCTTTTCGTGGAGCCACGGGGGTAACGCACCCGTTGCTTGCGGAAGCGGTGACACAGTTCCAGGCTCAGGCTTTTGGAGAGTTATTGCCTTCCGGAGGTCCCGTTCGTACCGAAATAGTGGGCGCAGTAGACAATGCGGTAGAAGAGCAGTCAGAGCGCGTTCGTCACTTTATGAACTATGAATTGACGTGCGTGATGAAGGAGTACACGCCTGAATTTGACCAGATGTTGTTTTATTTGCCGCTATCTGGGTCCACTTTCAAAAAAGTTTACTACGACGAATTTTTGGGCCGAGCCGTAAGTAGGTTTGTTCCTGCTGAGCAGTTAGTGGTGCCCTACACAGCTACTGATTTGGAGACGGCGGACCATATAGTCCATGTTATTCAAATAAGCGAAAACGATTTAAGGAAAAAACAAGTCAGTGGCTTCTATCGAGATATTACGGTTTCTCCTTCCCAGCAAGATCCGTCTCAAATTAAGGAGGAGATGGATAACATTTCGGGTGTGGAGCCTACTTATCTGGATACAGACGTTACTCTTTTGGAATGTCACGTTAACTTGGATATTCCGGGTTATGAGGACGTTGGCGAGGATGGTGAAAATACCAAGATAAAGCTACCGTATATTGTCACGCTTTCCGAAAACAACGGGAAAGTATTAAGCATTCGTAGAAATTGGAACGAAGAAGATCCTACGCGTAAAAAGATTCAGTATTTTGTTCATTACAAGTTTCTACCAGGCTTTGGATTTTATGGCCTGGGCTTAATACATATGATTGGCGGGTTGAGTCGAACGGCCACCGCCGCTCTTCGTCAATTAATTGATGCGGGGACGCTGTCTAATCTCCCGGCAGGCTTTAAGGCGCGGGGGTTGCGCATTCGTAATGACGACGAACCTCTTTCCCCTGGGGAATTTAGAGATGTAGATGCTCCTGGAGGGGCTATTCGCGATGCGCTAATGCTTCTTCCGTACAAAGGTGCAGATCAGACCCTCTTTCAGCTGATGGGTTTTTGCGTGGAAGCGGGGCAAAGATTTGCCGCTGTCTCTAATCTTCAGGTAGGTGACGGCAATCAGCAAGCTGCGGTAGGTACGACAATTGCATTGCTTGAGCAGGGCGCAAAAGTAATGTCGGCAATCCATAAGAGGATGCATTACGCGCTAAAAGAAGAGCTGTTTTTGCTAGCTAAGGTTTTTGGCGAATTTTTGCCCGAGGAATACCCCTATAATGTCGTAGGGGGAGAAAGGACCATTAAGGCGCAGGATTTTGATGATCGTGTAGATGTCATTCCGATATCCGATCCGAACATTCATTCCATGGCCCAACGGGTCACTCTGGCACAAACAGAGCTGCAATTAGCGCAGTCTGCTCCAGATTTGCACAACATGTATGAAGCCTATAAGCGCATGTATAGGTCTCTTGGTGTAAAGGACGTAGACTCTCTTTTAAAACCGGTAGACCAAGGGAAACCGGAACCCAAAAATCCGGCGCAGGAAAATGCAGACTCTTTGGAGAGTATCTCGCTGGTAGTTTTTGAGGGCCAGAATCATGACGCGCATATATTAACGCACCTGATTTTTGGGTCTAGCCCAATGGTTTCTCAACTTCCCCATGTGACGATGGCTCTTCAAAAACACGTAATGGAGCATGTGGCCGTCAAGGCTCAAGAACAGGCAATGGCACAACTCCAGGGGCCCCCGGCTGATGAGGCTCAAGTTATGCAACTAGAGGCTATAATTGCTACACTAATTTCTCAGGGAATGCAGGAAGTTAAGCAGGTAAGCACTCAAATTTCTGGTGGAGGGGGCCCGGACCCGTTGCTGGCTTTGAAAGAGCAAGACCTTCAGATTAGAGCTAAACGGGATGAGCAAGACGCAATGATTGACCAAGCCCGAATTAAGCTGGATACGGAAAAGGCTGCCGCAAATGCAGCTCTTGGAAATAAACGAATTGAGTCGGCTGAAGATATGACGCAGGCAAGAATAGATGCCGCTCGTGAGAGAGAAATTTTGAAACAGAACTATAAATTGCAGGATAAGTAGGAGAACGTTATGGCATCTAAGAAAAAAGCTAATTCAGTTGGTGTAGTCACAAAGGGTATGGTTATTAAAGGTCAGGGAACTGTTCCGTATAACGCTCCTGTGGAAGTCTCCACGCCTGACGTGTCTAAGGCTGTGTCCAAAAAAGGTACCTGCCGTGGGGCGGGGGCCATGCTGCGAGGAACTTCTTTCACGTATTAATATTTTGAAGGAAACTCCTATGAATTGGGTAGCCTGGTGTGACTGGATAGAAGAGCGACTTTATGAGCCTTCCACTTGGGCCGGAATCGGCTGTGGTTTAGTAGGCATGGGCGTTATTTTCGCAAACGAAGCTGTGGTTTTTGTTGGGATTATAATAGGCAGTATTGCTATGATAATTAGAGAAAAAGGCGAAAAGTAATGCCTTTTGCAACATTACTGCCCAGTATTTTACCCGTGGTAGGGGATGTACTTGATAGGTTTTTCCCCAATAAAGAAGAAAAAGCTAAGGCTGCCCGAGAAATTGAGGCTCGTTTATCTGATCATCTTGCGCAGATTGACGTTGCACAAATACGCGTTAACGAGCAAGAGGCCTCTCACCGAAACCTTTTTGTAGCTGGGTGGCGACCCTTTATTGGGTGGTCCTGTGGCCTAGCTCTCTTTTATACATACCTTGCGCAGCCTGTGGTTACTTTTATTTTGATTCAGCGAGGGCAGTACGTGGACCTCCCCCCAATAGACTTAGGGGCCATGATGCCCGTTCTTCTGGGAATGCTAGGCTTAGGAGGCTTGCGTAGCTGGGAAAAATCGAAAGGACTGACTAAATAATTGTGGAACGCTCTACTTTAAAGGAGCATCTCACCTGCAAGATATGTGGAGAACCTGTCTGTCCGGAATGTGGGGAACACGTATGCCCGACATGCAAAGGTCATTACTCGGAGGACTCTTGTCCGAGGCTTCCTTCCGGGCCGGAGGTCTTCCCGTGCCCTTAGTACCACTCTGGTTCTAGCCCCCGATGGAAGGAATTTTTCTAGCTGAGCATTTGATTAGACTAATCAAGGAACGCCGACAACGGATTTTGGAAATGATGTCCTCCGGCGCGGTTAAAAATATTGAAGAGTACAGACAATTAGTAGGGGCTCTGGAATCTATGGATTATATAGATTCTGAGTTAAACCAATTGCTTCATGACCACACGGAATAAACTATGTCCGCTAAAAAAGTAGTGTCTCTAAAAGAGGCTTATGTGTCCCCTGAGGAAAAAATCCTAAACCCCAGTAAACTAGACAAAAATTCTTTGGAAAGACTTCCCAAGCCTACCGGTTGGAGAATTCTAATACTTCCGTATAGGGGGAAAGGACAAACAGACGGGGGAATTTTGCTCCCAAACCAAATTGTAGATAGGGAATCCATAGCTACTGTTTGTGGTTATGTGCTAAGAACAGGGCCCTTAGCGTACAAAGATAAGGAAAAATTCCCTACAGGCTCCTGGTGTAAAGAAAAAGACTGGGTAATCTTCAGTCGTTATGCTGGGGCTCGCTTTAAAATTGAAGGGGGCGAAGTAAGAATTTTAAATGACGATGAAGTCATTGCCGTTATTCAAGATCCGGATGATATCTTGCACATATAACATGGAGAATTACCATGCCTGACCCAAATGAAGCTTTAATTGACTTGCCTAATGAAGGGGCTCATGTAGAAGTGGAAATAAACGCTTCCCAGCCTACTTTTAATGGTGAGAACAACGGTTTTGCCAATGAAGAAGTAGAGCACGAGGAGTACAGTCAGAAAGTTCAAAAAAGAATAGACAAGCTTACTCGAAAAGTTCGGGAAGCGGAAAGACAGCAGACCGCAGCTATTCAGTACGCTCAAGGTGTTCAAAAAGAAAATTCTTCCTTACGTGGTCGTGTGCAGGAATTAGATACGGGCTATGTATCGGAGTATGGTGACCGTGTTGCGTCGGAATCGGCTAGTTTGGAAAAAGAGTTAGAAACCGCTATTTTAACAAATGACACTTCTAGCCAGGTTGAACTAAATAAAAAGATGGCTCAACTGGCTATTGAGGAGGAGCGCGTAAAAGCGGCTAAGTTAGAGCAAGCTCGTATATACGCTGCTCAACAGCAGCCCGTAGCGGCACCCGCCCCCCAACCTTCGCATAGACCGGATCCCAAGGCGGAAAGATGGGCATCTGAAAACTCCTGGTTTGGAGAAGATGACGCCATGACGTTTGCTGCGTTTGGGATTCACAAGACTTTAGTGGAGCAGGAAGGTTTTGACACAAATAGTCCTGACTATTATGATGAAATAGATAGAAGAATGCAGGATGCTTTTCCCCACAAATTCAACGGTCAAGTTGGAAATGGAGGAACCGTATCCGTATCAGACAGTCGACGCCCGCAACAGGCGGTGGCTTCTGCAGTTCGCTCTAGCAATACTGGGCGCAAATCAGTACGACTTTCTCCTAGTGAAGTAGCAATAGCTAGAAAATTAGGAGTGCCACTTGACGAGTACGCGAAACATAAAACTTCGTGATGGAGAACGAAACAATGAATCAGACTACCGTAGATCGAACTCCCCACGCTGCCAAGACTAGAGGGGCTAAACCCCGAAGGGCTCCTTGGCGACCCCCGTCCTTATTGGACGCTCCCGAACCACCGGAAGGATTTGCTCATCGTTGGATAAGAGCTGAAGTAAGGGGTTTTGACGACCGAAAAAATATTTCTGCCAGGATGCGAGAAGGCTGGGAATTAGTTCGGAAGGATGAATACCCTGAGTTTGAAGCTCCTACTATAGATACAGGCAAATATGAAGGTGTATTTGGTGTGGGAGGACTATTGCTGGCTCGTATACCAGTAGAGATTATTGAGGAACGAACGGACTATTTTAAACAGAGAAATTCTGAGGCAATGGAAGCCGTGGACAATGATCTTTTAAAAGAAACGCAACACCATTCGATGGCGATTCAGAAACCTGAACGACAGTCGCGTGTCACGTTTGGTGGACCTAAAAAATCTTAGGCCTACTGTTTTGAAACCCTTTTTGCTTTAAGGAGCAAATCACATGGCAAATATCAATGGAAGTTTTGGCCTGCGCCCCATTAGTAAACTGGGCTCTGGGTCAAACTCCACGGGTACTTCCAACTACGCGATGTATGAAATCGCAAACGGCGAGACGGATAAAATTTATCACGGAGCCCCCGTTGTTCCAGTTGCAGGTGGTCATATTGAACCTGTAGGTGCGGCGGCGGGAGGAACTGTAAGTCTTGCGGGCGTTTTTCAAGGTTGTGAGTATGTAGCAAGCGCTACAGGAAAACCCACGTGGAGCAATTATTGGCCCGGTTCTGGAGCTGACAGCAACCATCCTATTAAGGCATATGTTGTTGATGACCCAAACCAGTTGTTTGTTATTGCGACGGACGCTACGTGGACTAGCAAAGCCACGGCGCGAGCCGGTGTTTATGCAAACGCAAACTTCTCTACGGCCACCACCGGCACTGACGCTACTGGCCTGTCTTTAGGTAGACTGGCTATTAGTACTATCGCAACGACTGCCGCATTGCATATGCGGATTATGGGTTGGGTAGAAGATGCAGCTAATGAAGACTTTACCGCTGCTGGAATTGGTGCCATTGTACGATTGAACAACCACTTCAATGCTCCTAACGGGTCCATTGCTGCTGGTACTGTTACAGTCACTGGCGTTTAGGAGGGTTAAAGAATGGCTATTAGCAGAGCACAACTTGTTAAAGAGTTGGAACCCGGCCTAAATGCCTTGTTTGGTATGGAGTATGACCAGTACGAAAGAGAGCACGAGCAGATTTTCTCCATGGAGAGTTCTGATCGGGCTTTTGAAGAAGAGGTTATGCTTAGTGGCTTTGGTAGCGCACCGACTAAAGGTGAAGGCAGTGCCGTCTCTTACGACGACGCGCAAGAAGCCTACACTGCTCGGTATACAATGGAGACGATTGCACTAGCCTTCTCCATTACCGAGGAAGCCGTTGAAGACAATCTTTATGATCGTCTGGCGGGTCGATACACTAAAGCCTTGGCTCGTAGTATGAGTCAAACCAAACAGGTCAAAGCGGCGGCGGTTCTTAACAATGCGTTTGACAGCGGTTTTACTGGAGGTGATTCGAAGGAGCTTTGTGCTACGGACCATCCTCTAGTAAGCGGGAATACTTTTCGTAACGAGCTATCAACGGCGGCAGACCTCAATGAGACCAGCCTGGAACAGGCCCTTATTGACATTGCTAGTTTCGTTGACGAGCGCGGTCTAAAAGTAGCTGTTCGTGGCATGAAGCTTATTGTTCCAAAAGAGCTTCAGTTCACGGCGGATCGTTTATTGGAGTCCACTCTTCGTGTCGGAACGGCGGATAATGACATCAATGCTATAAGGAACATGGGAATGCTTCCTCAGAACTATGATGTTAATCACTTCTTGACTGATACGGATGCTTGGTTCATCAAAACAGATGCTCCCAATGGGTTAAAAGGCTTTAATCGGACTTCGATTAGGACCTCCATGGAGGGCGACTTTGATACTGGAAACGTAAGGTATAAGGCTCGGGAACGTTATGCGTTCGGCTGGTCTGACCCACGTGGTATCTTTGGGTCGCCTGGAGCGTAGAAGTAAGAAAAAGGGGGGAGAAATCCCCCCTGATTTCTGGGAAAAAAGCCCTAGCGACTGACCCAGCAGACGCTTACACGACTCTAGGGCAAAACCCTTTGTAAGGAGGTCGGCCAAAAATGGCTAACACAACTTTTAATGGTCCGGTTCGTTCAGAAAACGGATTTGAAGTAATTAATGTCACGGCGGGAACAGGCGCGGTCACGAATACTTTTGATATTGCCTCCACCGGAATTGTCACTGATAAATATCTAAAACACGTTGGATTTGCCACTGGTGTAACGGTAAATACGACTGCGGGGGACTCCCCCGCAATTGGCGAGTTTACTCAGCCGGCCAACACTATCATTACCGATATTAAGATTTTTTGCGCTACGGCTCCGGTTATTGGAACGGGTGATATCGGCTATGA
>TARA_R110002012_G_scaffold1001_1_pt1 | contig 13523 bp, 13 predicted proteins | sample TARA_R110002012 | Tara Oceans TARA_R110002012 (sample SAMEA4396515) | marine metagenome | biome: Westerlies Biome; feature: [DCM] deep chlorophyll maximum layer (ENVO:01000326); material: water (ENVO:00002006), including particulate matter (ENVO:01000060) such as... | depth 40 m
GTTTGGTGGAGGCTTTTTTTATGGCATGAAATGAAGGGGGTATAGTATTTTTTACTTTACTTTCTGAAGTAAAGTAAATCAGAAGATAGACTTCATAATTGTATTTATCCCCTTAAAGCAAAAATAAATAGCACCTGCACCGGCTATAATTCCGAAGAAAAGAAATACGAAGAACATAAATGTTTCTTTATTGAGAAATGATAATGTAAGCAAATAAGGGCTTAAAAAAAGCAATGGTAAAGCAAATGCCATAAACTTTAGCCCCTTTTTAAGTAATTCAAAATCTGTGTGTTCTTTACCCATTTTGAAAATTGTTTATTGCGCTCCGAACGTTTTTATGTTTTTCCAAAAGCGCTTGTGCCTCTTTTTCTGAAATATTCAATTCACTCATAATCATTCTTACGCCACGGTCCAAGAGTTTGTTATTGCTCAATTGCATATCAACCATTTTGTTTCCTTTAACCCTTCCTAATTGAATCATCGCAGTGGTCGAAATCATATTAAGAACAAGTTTTTGTGCCGTACCAGCTTTCATACGTGAACTTCCTGTAACAAATTCGGGTCCCACGGTAACAACGATTGGAAATTTTGACGTATTAGCCAAAGGACTTGCTTCATTACAAGTTATACAGCCTGTGGGAATATTATTTTCATTGCATTTTTTTAAGGCGCCAATTACATACGGAGTAGTTCCTGAAGCTGCAATTCCAATCACGATATCTTTTTCTGAAATGTTCTCCTTTTGGAGATCTTCCCACCCTTGGTTTTCGGAGTCTTCGGCAAACTCGACGGCTTTTCGTATTGCTGTGTCGCCACCGGCTATCAAACCAATAACCAAATCATGAGAAACACCAAATGTTGGCGGACATTCGCTAGCGTCCACAATTCCCAAGCGGCCGCTTGTTCCAGCGCCTATATAAAACAACCTTCCACCAGCTTTTAGTTTTTCAACTACTTTTTCGGTGAGTTTTTCAATCTGCGGGAGTGCTTTTTCAACAGAAAATGCAACGGTTTTGTCTTCGTTATTGATATTTTGAAGCAAATCAGAAACGCTCATCTTTTCTAAATGATTGTATTTTGAATCTGATTCCGTTGTTTTTATAAAACTCATTTTCAAATTTACGATTTTGGACTTTAAACGGTGCTTTACTGAACCGTATAGTTAAGGGTCGAAACTTCTGAAACCCTAAAATATCCCAACGGGAAATTACTTGGATTTGTTTCGTTTATAATGTTTCCGCGGACGGTAGCAGGCTGCGTTTCGAACGGTCCACCGCCTTGGTCACTGGTTTGTTGTAAGAGAATAAACATAAAATTGTAATAAGCTTCACTTACCCCGTATAAATTGAATTGCACTTCATCACCGGGAGCCAGGTCTTCTACCAAATAGTAACCAAATATTGTATTTCCGTCAAAAAACTCGTCATTATATACATCAAGTGCATCTCCCTTTTCGGAAAGACCCTCAAAAAAGTAAAAATTTTTTTCGTTTGCTGGATCTGTGAAAAATGCTTTCAATTCAATGTCCTCACCTGTAAAACCACCGTCATCTCGCTGCTCCACAAATTCCAAAGGAGAAACCGTGTAAAGCGTTTCTGTGGCAGTATAGGTTTCATCTTTGTAAATTATAGAAAGTGTATATTCAGTATCTAATTGGGGTGTAAGATTGGCAATATAAAAACCATTTTCGGAATAGGTAAACGGATAAATAGTTCCGTTTTCATCAGTAACAGTTACCGTTGCATCCGTAATAAATGGCACCTCGTTATTAAAAAATGGAGCAGTGGTCGTTAACCGAACACTTGCTTGCGAAACTCCATTTTCCCATAAGTTTAAATTTGCATCTACAACCAGTCTTGGGGGGGCATCATTAAGCTCTACGTCAATAACATCTTCACAGGAAGAAATAATTCCGAAGAAAATCACCAATAAAAATAATTTCTTCATACTCTTAAAATTTAAAATTGTAGGTTACCGAAGGTATTATTCCAAATATGGAAAGCCTTACTGCTTCATTTTGACCTGTGTCCGTGTTTTCACGAAATGAGACCGAAGCTGCATTTTTACGATTATACACGTTATAAATACTAAAAACCCATTCACCTTTCCAGCGCTTTGTACTTTCGGGTTTTGGGATCCAAGTGGCAGAAAAATCCAATCGGTTAAAAGTGGAAAGTCTACTGCTGTTGCGCGCTTCATAAACTGGAACGATCACGCCATTGTACTGATATTGTCCTTCGGGATAGGTTGTGGGTATTCCAGTTTGAAATATAAAATTGGCTCCAAAAGACCATTTTTTTGAAAGCTCATACTGGCCCGTAACTGAAATATCATGGGTCTTATCCCACGGGCTATTATACCATTCGCCATTGTTGATTCCACTTTCGGCGGGAGTTCTTCCCGGCGTTCGTTGCTCACTTTTTGAAAGGGTATAGGCAAACCAACCCTGTAATTTACCAGATGTTTTTTTAAAAAGCAACTCAAGCCCATAGGCTCTTGCCTCCCCATTTAAAAGAATTTGTTCTACAGCATCATTGGCAATTAAATCGGCATCGTCCACATAATCCAAACGGTTTTTTACTTTTTTATAAAATGTTTCCACTTCGAAGGAATAATTTTTAAAATTTCTGAAATAACCCAATGCTACTTGATCTGCCAGTTGTGGTTTAATATACTTGCCGCTGGGCGCATAAATGTCAAATGGTGTTGGCGATGTAGTGTTGCTAATTAAGTGTATGTACTGCGCCATTCTATTATAACTGGCTTTGAGGGAAGAATCTTCATTTAACAAATAAGAGATTGCAAAACGAGGCTCTAAATTGGCGAAGGATTTTATGGTCTCACTTCTGCTGAAAGAAATTGTATCAATTGGTTTCGCTTTTTGGTAAATATCTAAGCTTTCATTATAAAGGATTGGGTTGTCATTTTCATAAAGGAACAACTCGTCCTGTCCCAAACGGTTAAAAGTAGACAATCGAAGACCTGCCTGTACCGAAATTTTATCAGAGAGATCAATTTCGGCATCAACGTATGCGGCGTTTTCCCATGCATACTTATCGGTAAGTTTAAAAGGGTTGATTCCAGAATCTTCTGTGGTTGGCGTTACGTCCCCGGGATTAAATTTGTAATAAATGCTGTTGATTCCGTAGCGTAAATCAACATTGTTTGAAATGTAATGTGTGAAATCATATTTCAAATTAAAATTTCGGATGCCACTATCAAAATCAAATTCAACAAATTTCAGTTCCAAACCGTAGTAGTAATCCGAATAGATCAAGGATAGGTTTGAAAATAATTTATCTGAAAAGAGGTGGTTCCAGCGCAAATTTAATGTTGTATTTCCGAAGCTATTTGCGAAACTATCAGAGATTTCGAAAACATCCCTTCCAAAATAACCAGACAGGAATAGACGGTTGTTTTCGTTAAGATTGTAACTCAGTTTGGTGTTGAGATCATAAAAATAAGCCACGTTATCATTGTCAAATAATGGAAGGAACAGGTGCGCATAGCTGCTTCGGCCGCCCACCAAAAATGATGCAACATCTTTTTTAATAGGACCCTCCAAAAGCAAACGGCTGGCCACTAAACCAATTCCGCCACTGGCATGATATTCGCGTTTGTTGCCGTCTTTTTGATAAATATCCAAAACCGAGGAAACTCGTCCACCGTATCGTGCGGGAATTCCACCTTTGTAAAGTGTTAAATCCTTTATTGCATCTGGATTAAAAACCGAAAAGAACCCAAACAAATGTGAAGAATTGTACAATGTTGCTTCGTCCAACAAAATCAAATTTTGGTCTGCAGCACCGCCGCGCACATTGAAACCACTCGCTCCTTCGCCCGCACTTGTTACTCCTGGAAGTAGTGTTATTGCTTTAATAACATCTACTTCGCCCAGAACCACAGGAATTTTTTTAATAGTGGTTGTGGAAAGTGTATTAGCGCTCATTTGTGAGCTGCGAACGTTTAACCTTTCATTGTTTGCTTCAATTATTACCTCATCCAGACTTTCGGTGTCGGTAGTAAGAGCCAAATCCTTTTTCACATTTTCAGAAAGAGAAACTTTTACTTTCTGCGCCGCAAAACCAATGCTGCTGTAAACTATTTCATATTCTCCTTTCGGAAGCGTGATGGAATAATAACCATATTGGTTGGTTACTGTACCCGTTTGAAGTGATGGTATAATTACGTTTACACCAATGAGGGTTTCTCCGGTTTCAGCTTCAGAAATAGTGCCGCTAACTGTAAATTTTTCCTGGGAGAAAGCAAGTACACTTCCAATGAAAAATAAAAAAGTAAAAAATGTTTTCAGCTGCATAAGTTTGATTGGGTAAAAAAAACCTTCAGCAAAACTGAAGGTTTATAAAACGGTATGTTCTTTACTGTATTTCTGAAAGTATGTTATTTAGTGTTTTGCTTGGTCGCATAACATCATAAACCAGTTTTTCGGTAGGTTCATAATAACCGCCAATGTTTACTGATTTGCCTTGAACCGAAAGTAACTCTTGGTTTATTTTTGCTTCATTCTCTTTCAACTGTTTTGCGGTTGTCGAAAATATTTTTTTCAAATCTTGATCCTTATCTTGATTGGCGAGTGCCTCTGCCCAATACATAGCCAAATAGAAATGGCTTCCGCGATTGTCAATTTCATTGACTTTTCGTGAAGGTGATTTGCTATTGTCCAAATATTTTTCGGTGGCTTCATCAAGAGCATCTGCCAAAACAATTGCTTTTGGATTATCGTATTTTGTTCCCAAATGTTCCAAAGAAACTGCCAATGCCAAAAATTCACCTAATGAATCCCAACGAAGATGGTTTTCCTCTAAAAGTTGGTCAACGTGTTTTGGGGCAGAACCTCCCGCACCCGTTTCAAAAAGGCCACCGCCGTTCATCAACGGAACAATAGATAGCATTTTTGCACTGGTTCCCAATTCCAAAATAGGGAAGAGGTCAGTTAAATAGTCACGAAGTACATTTCCTGTTACTGAGATTGTGTCTTTTCCAGCTTTTACGCGTTCCAAAGTATATTCTGTAGCTTTTTCTGGGGAAAGAATTTTAATTTCAAGTCCGTCAGTATGGTGCTCAGGAAGATATTTGTTTACTTTTTTGATGAGTTCAGCATCGTGTGCGCGGTTTTCATCCAACCAAAATACAGCTGGATTTCCAGTTGCACGGGCGCGTTCTACAGCGAGTTTTACCCAATCCTGTACAGGTAAATCTTTTACCTGACACATACGCCAAATATCACCTTTTGATACGGAATGCTCAATCAATACTTTTCCGGAAGCATTTAAAACCTGGACTTTACCTTCTGCAGCAATTTCAAAAGTTTTATCGTGGCTACCATATTCTTCAGCTTTTTGGGCCATTAAGCCAACATTTGGAACGGTTCCCATAGTTGTGGGATCAAAAGCTCCATGTTTTTTGCAGAATTCAATAGTGGTATCATAAACCCCTGCATAACTGCTGTCAGGGATCACGGCTTTGGTATCGTGACTCTTTCCATCGGGCCCCCACATTTTTCCAGAATTTCGGATCATAGCGGGCATAGAGGCATCGATAATAACATCACTGGGAACGTGGAGATTGGTTATACCTTTATCGCTGTTTACCATTGCCAAATCTGGATTTTCGGTCATTATCTTTTTAATGTCCTGAAGAATGGCATCTCTTTCATATTCGTTCAATTCGGAAAGTTTATTTTCCAAATCGCCTAGGCCATTATTGGCATCGACTCCCAATTTTTTAAACGTATCAGCATATTTTTCAAATAAATCCTCAAAATAAACCTTAACTGCATATCCAAAAATAATTGGATCGCTCACTTTCATCATGGTCGCTTTCAAATGTACTGAAAACAATACCTTCTTTTCTTTGGCATCTTTTACTTGTTCTTCCAAAAAGGAAACCAATGCTTTTTTGCTCATCACAGTAGCGTCAATGATTTCACCTTTTAGAACTTTTAGATTATCCTTTAAAACTGATTTATTGCCATCATTTTCAACCAAAACAATACTCAAGGTATCATCATTGGCCATCGTTAATGATTTTTCATTGTGAAAAAAATCGCCGTGCTGCATTGTGGCTACATGGCTTTTGCTATCGCTGCTCCACGCCCCCATACTATGGGGATGTTTTTTTGCGTAATTCTTTACAGCTTTTGGTGCTCGACGATCACTATTTCCTTCGCGAAGCACAGGGTTTACAGCACTTCCCTTAACTTTGTCATACTTCGCTTTTATTTCTTTTTCTTTGGTAGTGGTTGCAGTTTCCGGATAATCCGGAATGTTGAAACCTTTCTTCTGCAATTCTTCAATAGCTTCCGTTAGCTGGGGCAAGGATGCACTAATATTTGGTAGCTTAATAATATTAGCTTCCGGTGTTTTTGCAAGTTCTCCCAATTCGGCCAAATCATCATTCACGCGCTGTTCTTCTTTTAAAAACTCTGGAAAAACGGCAAGGATACGTGCAGCGAGTGAAATATCACGGCTCTCAAGCCTTATGTTTGCCGGTGAAGTGAATGCTTTAACAATAGGTAAAAAAGAATGTGTGGCCAAAGCCGGTGCTTCATCGGTTTTGGTATATATAATTTTAGAAGATTTTGTCATTGAAGTGTTTTTTGGAAATAATGGGTTTTGAAATTTTAAGGAATGCAAATATAAACATTTGCGAGAGCTTTTAAAAGCTTAGGAGGGTCTTAATTGCATCTGTTTGATAGCATGTTTAAGGGTATAATAATATAATATTTGGAAGTTTATCAAACATATCGCACGTTTTTAATTTAGCGCTTATTCATACACTCTTCATACTTTATTTATGACTTATCTATGACTTATCTATGGTTTATCTATGGCTTTGGTACGGGTGATCCTAAAGTTTGACCCGGCCTAAACACTTATTGATTCGGTTATAAATGGAGAGTGGAATCAATTTTCAGAAGATTAAACTAAAATGAATATTTTAAAGAATAGGTTAAAACAAGAAAAGCCATATCATAGTATAAATACTGCTGATATGGCTCCTTGTAAAGTAAATCGTTACCAACCATCCCGACAGAATCGGGATCAAGACAAGTTTATTACAGAGTTGCGGCTGTGACTTACTTACACGGGTTTTGTTTTTGTAATTTGCATCTTCCATGAGGTTGATGCTATTTTCAAAAACTGACCCAAAACTTTTTTCAATCTCAGTACTAATAATCTAAAGATCGTGAGTACCTCAAGCAATCAAAAAAAAGCTTGTAAAGTGGTTTCTTTTTATTTTTTTCCAAATCTGGAGGCTAACATTCGTGCGAGCGTTAGCTTCGTCAACAATTTGGAAAAAATAATGTAAAAGAACGTTACTTTGTTTTATCAATGTGGCTGTTAGGCCGTTTTGATATTGCTAATATAGAGCGGAAAATCGAATTTGCAATAATTTGTAAACCTTTAAAAATCCACCATTTACAAACATAGCTTATAAACAATTGTTCATAAAAAAAGCCCTGTAAAAACAGGGCTTTTGATAGTTTTCAACAAAGAATAAACTACATGCGCTTTTCTTTGATTCGTGCTTTCTTACCGGTAAGGCCTCTAAAGTAGTAAATACGAGCTCTGCGCACGCTACCTTTTTTGTTGACCTCAATTTTTTGAAGAGCTGGCATGTTAAGAGGGAAAATACGTTCCACACCTACAGTACCACTCATTTTACGGATTGTAAAAGTTTTGGTAACTCCAGTTCCCTTAACTTGTATTACAACACCTCTAAAGAACTGTGTTCTTGTTTTTTCACCTTCACGGATTTCGTAGTAAACTGTTATAGTATCACCAGCTCCGAATGCAGGGAATTCTTTTTTTGTAACAAATTCGTCTTGTACAAATTTTATTAACGCTTCCATTTTGTTAATTTGATAAGGTTTAGATTAAAACAACATTCGCGGTTTTCGCCAGAGGTTGGATTAAGTGGGTGCAAAAGTAAGAAATTTATATTATTGCACAAGTAAAAATGTTGATTGTTAGTTTTTAAAATCAAATCAATCATAAGTTATTGATCCATTCGGCAATATCCTGCAGAACTTGTGGCGAAAGTGTTTGCTCAATTTGTCCATATTCCATCAAAGTTCCGGTTTTGCATTCCTGAAATAAATGATTTAAGCCTGGATAAGATTTTAAAGTAAATTTTTTAGAACCATCAATCTTCGAAATGTGCTCCAAAATTTCTAAATTTTCTTTGGCTGGAACCTGTAAGTCCTGTTGACCATTCAAAGCAAATAGTGGACACTCAATGCTTTCAAGAGAATTTTTTGGATCATACTTTATAAAATTACTGAGCCAAGGACTGGAATAGGATTCTACTATCAAAGTTTTATAATAGGTTTCTGTCATCCCGTGGTCGGACACAAAGCTTGGATTTTGCTTAAAATATTCACTAGTATACTTTTCCAAATTATGTTTTAAAGAATCTGCAACAGAAGTATTGATGGTTTTCATGAGGCCCTTGTCAAATTCAATTTCTTTTGAAATATACTCTTCGGAAGAACCTATTGATCGCAGCTGCAGTTCCTTTTGGAGAAGCAACAGTTCACTTCCCGGCAGCATTACGCCAGCCATTGAAACTACAAAAGCTACATCTTTATTTTTTGAAGCAACCATCGGGGCTATAATGCCGCCTTCACTGTGGCCTATCAACCCTATTTTGTTTGGATTGATTTCTTTTCTTTTTTTTAAATATGCAATTGCTGCGACTACATCTTTCGCAAAGTCAACCGAAGTACCTTTTGAAAAATCGCCTGTTGATTTGCCAACTCCTCTATCATCATAGCGTAGTACTGCAATACCTCGATTTGTCAAATAATCTGCCAAAATCCAAAAAGATTTATGCCCAAAAATTTCTGAGTTTCTATTTTGTGGACCACTGCCAGATATTAAGATTGCTACAGGAAAACCTGTTCCTGTTTCTGGGTATGTAAACGTGCCAGCCAGCGTAATGCTATCTTGGGTGTTTTGAAAAGAAACTTCCTCCACATTATATTCAAATGGCGGTTTGGGTGTTTGGGGACGGATAAGATTTTCTTGGGCAAAAAAGCTTGTTGAAACAATCAATAATACAATTAAAGAAGCCATTTTTTTGAACTGAAGATATGAATGACCTATAGGTATTATTGTTATTATCGCCGTTATTATAAAAAACATTGTAAGCGCAGTTTGTTTATTAAAAAACAAGCTCGAAAAAATTATCAGCAATCCTCCAATAACCCATAATTTCCCCCCTAATCTATGTGTACTTTTCCAAATATCATCATTTTCCAAAGTCCACGGTGTTCTAATACCTACAAAATAATTGGGTTTTATTGTTTTAAAATAATTGCCCAATAAAACGAAGAAAGCACCTAAAATTATGAACATGAAGTTTGGATTAATCAATGATTGCTCATTGGTAGCATAAATAATATAAGTAAATAGTATTGTTATAAATAGCGCAGTTATTAACCGTATGCTGTAATATTTATTTCCCATTGCCTCAATACGTTTTTTGGGATCAATCTTCGGAATGAAGATGAATAAAGCGTAAAGCACTAAAGGTAAAGCTCCAATTATTAGTAATTCCGTCTTACTGCCATATCGGTCCACTTCACCATGAAGGTTCCAATGAAGGGGTACTTGCTGTGGAAGTTCTTTCCATACGTACCCTAAAAAAATAGCAGGAATTATGCTTATCAATATTAGGGGCAGTTCTTTTTTTAAATTGAATTTCATTTTTATGATGTATTTGAGAAGTTAGCTGATGAAATACCCTGATGTACAACTTTGGTGGTCAATAATTTGTCCATGGGCATTACATAAAATCATTTTTTGAGGGTTAGTAGCCAAGTAAAAACATCGTCAAGGATAGTTGTGTTTATTGAATAATGGATAAACTGTCCCTTTTTTTCACCAGAAATTAAATCTGCACGTTGTAAAATGTCTAAATGGTGTGATATACTGGGTTTTGAAATGTTGAAGTTATCAGCTATTTCACCAGCCGTTAAATCTTGCTTTTTCAAAAGCTCCAGTATCTCCCTTCGGGTATCATCATTAAGTGCCTTGAAAATATCTTTCACAATTTGTTTAAGTATTTAGACAAATATCTAAATAACTTTTTGAATATGCAATATTTTTACCTTAAAAATGAATTCAATTGACTGAAAGTCAATATTGTGTAAATAATTTTTGTTGATTGCTAATGAATTTTAGCAGGTTGGGAATTACCTATTCCAATAAGTCTGGTCTCCGTTCCTTTGTGCGTTTGTATGCTTGGTCTTCACGCCATTGCTCAATTTTTGGAGTGTTACCGCTAGTAAGGATTTCAGGAACAGTCCACCCTTTATAATCCGCTGGGCGGGTGTAGATGGGCGGTGCCAATAAATTATCTTGAAACGAATCTGTTAGCGCACTTGTTTCATTTCCCAAAACTCCGGGAATCAAACGGATTACTGCATCGCAAACAATTGCGGCTGCAAGTTCACCACCACTCAAAACAAAATCGCCCACAGAAATTTCGCGAGTAATGAAATGGTCACGAACGCGTTGGTCCACACCTTTATAATGTCCGCAAAGAATAATAATATTTTCCTTCAGTGAAAGTTCGTTGGCGATTTGCTGATTGAATGTTTTGCCATCGGGGGTCATATAGATTATCTCGTCATATACCCTTTCGGCCTTTAATTCTGAAATACATTTATCGATAGGCTCAATCATCATCACCATTCCCGCGCCGCCACCAAACTGGTAATCATCTATTTGTTTGTAGGCATTTGTAGCATAATTGCGAAGGTTGTGGGTGTGTACTTCTACAATTCCTTTTTCAATGGCGCGCTTAAGAATAGAAGCTTCAAAAGGGCTTTGTAGTAGCTCGGGGAGTACAGTTATTATATCTATACGCATTAGAGGAATTCTTTTTTCATTTTACAGCGGTCAATGGAGCCTTTTGCTCGTTCCAAAACGCCTTTGTCCAGAGTATCCAATGCACATTTTTTGTAGTGTTCAATAGCTTCATCGAGTTTTCCTTGCTGTTCAAGCATAATGCCATATTCATTATAAATTGTAGATTTGGTAATGCCAGGTATGTTTAATGCCGTATCGAGTAAATCTTTTAATTCGTCATATTTTCCAAGGGTAGAAAGAAGTACTGCGTAATTATAATAAACAGGGGGGTACAAAGGTGTTTTTTCAAGGCACAGCTTGTATAGCGTTTCTCCTTTTTCAAATTCACGGAATTTTACTTCATAAAGATAACCCAAGTGGTTATAGGCTTTTCCGAAGTTAGGATCCATGTCAATAATCTTTTCAAGTTTATTGGTGGCTTCGTCATAAGCGCCATTTTTTATGTCTGTGTTTGCTTGGTTTAGCAATTCTTCAAGTTTGGTAAGGTGGTCCATTGCGTAGAATTTTATTTAAGCAAAAATACGCAATAATATTTCAATTTATCCTTTCCGGGCTTGGCGTTCCTTTTTGCGTTCTTCCCTTCTTTTTTCGCGTTCTTTTCTTCGGAGTTCCCTTTTTTGTTCGCGCGTTAAATTCTCATCCTGAAATGCGTCCTTAAATTCAATATCGTCATCAACTTCACCTGTAAATGCTTTTATCCACGCATTTTCAAAAATATTGAAAACAGTGGGCCATATACCTGCTTCTACATTGTTCAAATCTCCTTCTATGGGTACTTTTGTGGCTAGCGTGTCTGTTCCCTGATTTTTGAGAATAAATTTAAAAAACCCGACAAAGCCTTCCCATAAAACGCCGAGAAAACCGTCTTCTTTTCCTATCAACTTGGTATCGGTCAAAAGGGGTTTTATATAGCCTACCAAATGACCATCTGCTATGGCTACCTCGCTGAAAACGCCAAAGGTTCCTGATTCAAAATCAATCCCGGCATAATATCTTGTAAAGTCATTAAGCGCGGTAACTTCTGCATCTTGGAGCGAAAAGGAAAGGTCCATATCTGGAATTTCCTTTACAAGATTCATATTTCCCTCTAGGGAAACCTTTCCTTTACCTATAGACACACCACTTGCGCGAATGGGCGAGGGGAGGATGCGCTCTTTTTCTACTACGTTGCGCAGGTTATCTGCGGTAAGCTCTAATTTATTTATTTGCAGGTCGATGTTGGGATTTGCGGTAAGTTGCACAAAGGCTACCTTGCCGTCGTGTACTTCAAAATGGTTGATGTCTATGGGCACAATATCTGTGAGTGCCTTGGTCCAGTCATCGGCATCGGCATCGCCTTCAGTTTCCTTTTGGTCTTCAAAAACATAGATAACCTCTGGGCCGTTCATTACAATCTCGCTTACAATTTTTCCGCGCAGTAATGATTTCCACTCGATGGAAATATCACTTTTTGGAAAATTGAGAAACGGAATCTGCGACTCGGCGGTCCCTTTGTTTAGGTATAACCCGTTGAGCACATAAGCCCCGCGCCATAGAGAGATGTCTACATCTTCCACCTGGCCGTAATAGCCCGGAATATTTGCCAATACCTTATTGATATTGTTTTTTACCAGCGTAGGCAGGTACAGCCTAAAGGCTATGAGAAGGATTAATATGATAATGGGAACCGTATAGCGTTTCTTTTTGAAGCGGCTTCTTTTTTTGGTCTCAGACATAGGTTGCGCAAATGTTTTTAACAAATTTGATTGAAACCTTAGAAATTATCAGTTAATGAACTCATAAAAATACTAAGGGTTTTTAGGTGCATGCAGGACAGATGCTTTAAAAAGTAGGAAAAATCCCGTGAAATAAAAGGGGGATTTCCCCCTTAAAAATCAGGATTTTTCCTCTTGACACGTATTATTTTATTTAAAAAATTGCAACAGTAATAATTTTAAAAACAAGAACGTATGAGCAACACAAACCAAAACCTACTGAACCAGGTAATTGACACAAACGTCATGGCATCTATCATGGAAAGTCTTGCAACGGTACAGGCCGCCCTGCCGGATAGCACCCTAACGCCTGAACAACGCAGCAGCCTAAACGCCATAAGCGTGGACAACAAGGTGTTTGCAGAGGAGGTGCTAAACGAGATGGACACCAACCCCATTGCCGCCGTAAATGCCACTTACAACAGAGACTATCTGGCCAACGACCTGCAACTTTTTGGACAGGGAGAAACCATTGAAACCCGGTTGATGGATCTTCTACAGCGGGTTCGGGACTTTAAGCGCATGGCTGGGCATGAAAGTTATGGCATGGCCACGGGAGCCTACGGCATGATTGAGGTTATGGCCCGCACGGGAGTACCGGGCGCACAGGCAAGCTATGATAGGCTTAAGGTGCGCTATGCGGGGCAAGGAGGCAGAAACTCCGCGCCGCCATTGCAAGAGTAAAGGTTATGAAAAGCAGGTAGCAATACCTGTTTTTTTGGAACTGTTAGCTTATTGTCTAATAAAATTATATGAGAGTCTAATAAAATAGGATAGTAGTCTAATTAAATATCATAAAAAACTAATTAAATATCATAAATGTCTAATTAAATATCATAACTGTCTAATTAAATATCATAACTGTCTA
>TARA_R110002012_G_scaffold18226_8_pt1 | contig 13522 bp, 5 predicted proteins | sample TARA_R110002012 | Tara Oceans TARA_R110002012 (sample SAMEA4396515) | marine metagenome | biome: Westerlies Biome; feature: [DCM] deep chlorophyll maximum layer (ENVO:01000326); material: water (ENVO:00002006), including particulate matter (ENVO:01000060) such as... | depth 40 m
ACTCCTCGAAGGCGCCGTAGCGGTCCTCCTCGTGTACTTCACTGCCGTGCTCGTCTTCCGCCAGCGCTTCACGGATTGCTCGTTCCAGCTTCGAACGGGTCCACGACCAGGCATCGCCCTGGTTGTCGATGTAGCCTTGCAGGATCATTAGTGTCTGCGTGGCTCCCTCTTCAAGCTGGGTTACCACGCCATACAGTGGCACGGTATGCGCAAAGCCTCGTTCGGTCAGGTAGCTGCCGATTTCCGCTTCGGGATGGATGCCCGGTTCTAGACGACGGAACACCTTGAGCACCAACTGATGGTTGATGATCACCGAACTATTGGATTGCTCGGCACTTTGCTGCACCACGTCAGGATGTTCGGGAAGCGTCAGTTCGGCGAAGGCGGCGGTTGGCAAGAAGTGGATTTCGCCGTTCTCATAAGGCAGCACGGTGCCCGAGCGCATCCCTTCAAGCACGCCCAGCGTAAAGGCATCCAGGGTGACCGCATCGGTTAAAAGCCCCACTTCATGGAAGCGACGTACGCGTGCCAAGGCGAGTTGTTGAGAAAGCGGATTGCTCTGCTCCTCTTCACCCAGGAAAGCCAGTGGTAGCTGATAGCGCTCGCTGCCGTGGTTATGCTTGATTGCCAGCTCACTAAACAACAGCGTATGCCCGCCGTACTCCAGACTGGCGGTAGCCTGTAGATGGATTTCCTCGATACGTGACTGCTTGGCCGCAAACCAGCGCCGCTTGGGCAGGTAGTTAGGGAGTGCTTCGCGTTCGAGCAATCGCCTGGACGTCTCCGTGAAAATTTCTTCAAGGCGCTGTTTAATAATGAGAGTGACGTAATCCGGCATCGGCTCAGGCACCGGAACGTGCCATTCGGGCATGGCGGTAGCCGGGGCCAGCAGAAACCAGAAAAATCCGTACGGCGGAAGGGTCAGCAGGTACGGCAATTGCCCCACCGGAGGAAACGCACTACCACCGACCATTTCCACCGGGACTTGGCCGGTGAACGCGGAAAGGTCGAGCTCTACAGCCTGGGCGGTGCTGGCCACGTTGGCCACACACAGGAGTGTTTCCGTTTCGCCGTTATCCAGCGTCATCTCGCGTAGGTAGGCAAGAATATGCCGGTTGGCCGGGTAGAGCGGCCGCATGGTGCCACGGCTGAAGGCCCGGTGCTGGCTGCGCACGGCGAGCAACCGGCGCATGTTATTGAGCAGCGAATGTGAGTCACGCACCTGGGCTTCGACATTGACAGTCTGATAGCCGTAGAGCGGATCCATGATTGGCGGCAGTACCAGCTTGGCTGGATCGGCGCGCGAGAAGCCGCCGTTCCGGTCCACCGACCACTGCATGGGCGTGCGTACACCGTCACGGTCGCCCAGGTAAATGTTGTCGCCCATGCCGATTTCATCGCCGTAATACAACACAGGCGTGCCGGGCATCGACAGCAGCAAGCTGTTGAGCAGCTCGATCCGGCGACGGTCGCGCTCGAGTAGCGGTGCCAAACGGCGGCGGATACCCAAGTTGATACGCGCCCGGCGATCAGCAGCGTAGTGATTCCAGAGGTAGTCACGCTCCTTGTCGGTGACCATTTCCAGCGTCAGCTCGTCATGGTTGCGTAGAAATATCGCCCACTGGCAGGTGGCCGGTATTTCGGGCGTCTGGCGCAAAATATCGGTAATCGGGAAGCGGTCTTCCTGAGCGAGCGCCATGTACATACGCGGCATCAAAGGGAAGTGAAACGCCATGTGGCATTCATCCCCATCGCCAAAGTAAGGGCGGGTATCCTCGGGCCACTGGTTGGCTTCGGCGAGCAGCATACGGTCGGGGTAGCGTTCGTCGAGCACTGCGCGAATCTTCTTGAGCACCACATGCGTTTCGGGCAGGTTCTCGTTGTTGGTGCCTTCGCGCTCGACCAGGTAGGGAATGGCATCCAGACGCAGGCCATCAACGCCCATATCCAGCCAGTACTCCATGACCTTTAGGATCTCGTCGAGCACCACTGGGTTATCGAAATTAAGATCCGGCTGGTGTGAGTAGAAACGGTGCCAGAAATAGGCGCCGGCCACCGGGTCCCAGGTCCAGTTGGAGGATTCGGTATCCAGGAAGATAATACGTGTGCCGGGGTAGGCCTGGTCGGTGTCCGACCAGACATAGAAGTCGCGTTCCGGTGAGCCGGGCGGCGCGTGCCTGGCGCGCTGGAACCACTCGTGTTGGTCGGACGTGTGATTAATGACTAGTTCAGTGATGACGCGCAGACCGCGACGGTGCGCCTCTTCGATAAACCGCCGGGCATCCTCGAGGGTGCCGTAGTCGGGGCTGACGCTGGTATATTCGGCAATATCGTAGCCATCATCGCGCCGGGGTGAAGGATAGAATGGTAATATCCAGATCGTGTTCACACCCAGACTGACGATATAGTCGAGTTTCTGAATCAAACCTTCAAAATCACCAATGCCGTCGTCGTTGGCATCAAAGAAGGCTTTGACATGTACTTGGTAGATTACCGCGTCCTTATACCAGAGTGGGTCGTCAAGAAAATCCATCGCCTCGACGGCGTGTGTTTCGCTGCTGGCATCCATCATTGGCTTGCCCTCTCTGTTTTCATCGGTGAGTACATAACGATCCTGATACGCTGATAAGAACGAAACGTTTTCGAATCCACGCTAAAAGTCACCTCGGATGACTACTGAACCGAACGGATACGCCAGATGGCGAATGGCAGCCCTGCCGGGTCGAGGCGTAACGATTGCCACTTTCCGTGCCACGTCCAGCGTTTCCCACTGATCAGGTCTTCCCCATGCAAGGCTGCCTCATCAGGCAACTCGAACAGCCCTAAAGGCAGCTCAAACGCGCCTTCCTGGGGTTCGAAGGGATCAAGGTTGATAGCGATAAGGATGACGTTGTCACGGGTGGGCGTGCTCTTGGCAAATAGCACTATGCGATCGTTGTGTACCGGACAGAACGTAAGCCCCAGGTGAGTATGCAGCGCTGGGTTTTCCCGCCGAATACGGTTGAGTTGGGCGATTTCGTAGACGATGTTGCCGGGGGCGCTATAGTCGCGGGGGCGTATCTCATACTTCTCTGAATTGAGGTACTCCTCTTTACCGGGTACCGGCTCGCCTTCACAGAGCTCGAACCCTGAGTACATTCCCCAAAGGCCTGACCCCATGGTGGCCAGCGCCGCACGAAGCAGAAACCCGGCGCGGCCGGATGACTGCAGGAAGTAAGGGTTGATATCCGGCGTGTTGACGAAAAAGTTGGGTCGGTAACCATCACGCAATGGCGCTTCGTTGAGCTGCGTGAAGTATTCCGTAATCTCGGCCTTGGTGTGACGCCAGGTAAAATAGGTGTAGCTCTGCGTAAAGCCCACCTTGCCCAAGCGCAGCATCATGGCCGGGCGAGTGAAGGCTTCTGCCAGGAAAATGACATCAGGGTCGCGCTGGCGAATGTCAGCAATCAGCCACTCCCAAAAGGGCAGGGGTTTAGTGTGGGGATTATCGACGCGAAAGATCTTGACCCCTTCATCGACCCAGCCTTGGACGATATCACGCAGCTCGTACCACAGCTCAGGAAGGGCCTCGTCGGTGTAGAAGTCGACGTTGACAATGTCCTGATATTTTTTGGGAGGGTTCTCGGCGTAACGGATTGACCCGTCGGGCCGCCAGGAAAACCAGCCTGGGTGCTCCTGTAGCCACGGATGATCCTGCGAGCACTGAATAGCAAAATCCAGCGCAATTTCAAGCCCATGGTCAGCCGCGACCTGCACCAGCTCTCGGAAATCTTCACGAGTGCCGAGCTGCGAATGGATGGCCTCGTGCCCGCCTTCTTCGCTGCCAATGGCGTAAGGGCTGCCTGGATCGTCCGGCCCTGCTTCCAGGGTATTATTAGGCCCTTTGCGGTGCGCCCGACCGATGGGATGAATAGGCGGGAAATAGAGCACGTCAAAGCCCATATCGCGGATCATGGGCAGCCGCTGATGAACATCTTTAAACGTACCGTGACGCTGAGGATCGTCGGTTTCCGAGCGAGGAAAAAGCTCATACCAGCTGGCAAAGCGGGCCTTCAGGCGCTCTACCTCCACTGGGTAAGACTCATCGCTGCGGGTCAGGTGAGGGCGTGTATCGGCCTCGTGCATCAGTCGGGCGGTGTCGCTGCTCAAGAGTAGAGCGACCCGGTCACTATCGTGGCCAGCTTGCTCAAGCTGCTTGTGAAGGGCCGCTAGTGCTTCATTAAGGGCCCCCTCGCTGCGCTCGGCGGCATGCTCAATCAGCTGTCGGCCTTCTTCAAGTTCAAGCGCGATCGGCACGCCTGCCTGGTGTTTCTTCGTTAACTCATAGCAGTAGGTGGAATACGTGTCCCACCAGGCTTCAATGATGAAACTATGGCGTCCCACTCGGTGGGGGATAAAACTCCCTTCCCATATATCCAGGCCCAGGGGTTCCACCTGGCGCATGGTTTCGCGCTGCTGCTGCCCATTGTCATCGTACCAACAGACGGCGGCTGCCAGTACATCGTGGCCGTCGGCAAAGATCGTCGCCTTCACGGTTACCGGCTCATCGACGATCGCCTTGGCCGCGAAACGGCCTTGATCCAGCGAGGGCGTGACGGCTTCAATGGCAATACGCGGAGCCTGAGCGGCCACGAGGCCATGGCTCGACTCCTGTTCTTGCGCCGGGGCGGCCCCTGGCGCTGGAGTGACAGTTGAACTCATCGCATGTTTCTCCTTGCAGCGCGAAAACAGTTGCGCTTATGTCCGCGCCGCCAGTGGTTAGGTAACCGATCTAGGTAACAGGATTGTCGGCTTGCTGCACTAGCTCGAGCAGAGCCAGCGAACGGCCTTCCATCTCATGTTCCTCACCAAACGCTCGCTGAAAAGGTTCTTCCTCTACGGCCCGATGAGTATCGAGGCGGCATAGCCAGCCGCTACCGCTCGGGGCTTCGGGTAGTTGGAACGCCACGGCTTCGTGGTGAGCATTAAAGATCAGCAGTAAGGTGACATCGGCGCCGGCACGGCGAATACCGCTCGGCTGGGCGCGGCCGTCCAATAACAGGCCAAGAGTGCGTGCTTCAGGGTCTTCCCAGCGCTCAACGTCCATTTCATTGCCGTCAGGGGCTAGCCAGGTGACTTCTTTAAGGCCCATTTCCTCGTTGTATTCACCTGACAGGAAGCGTCCCCGGCGTAAAATGGGATAGCGCAGCCGTAGGGCACTTACTCGGCGCACGTACTCGATCATTGAATGGGCGTCACCGTCGAGATTCCAATCCAGCCAACTGATCTCATTGTCCTGACAGTAGGCGTTATTGTTGCCCTGCTGGGTACGCAATAGCTCGTCACCGGCCACCAACATGGGGGTTCCTTGAGAGAACAGCGTGGTGGCGATGAAGTTGCGAATTTGGCGTAACCGCAGCGCTTGAATCTCGGGATCATCGCTGGGGCCTTCCTCGCCGTGGTTCCACGACAGATTATCGTCGTGGCCATCCATATTGTTCTCGCCATTCTCCTCGTTATGCTTGTCGTTATAGGCGACTAGGTCATGAAGCGTATAGCCGTCGTGGGCGGTGACGAAGTTGACTGATGCAAACGGCCGCCGACCGCGGCGGTTAAAGAAATCCGCTGACCCCATCAGGCGAGTGGCAAGCTCGGGTAGCTGCCCCTCATCTCCGCGCCAAAAAGCCCGCATGGTATCGCGATAGCGGTCATTCCACTCAGCCCACCCCGGGGGGAAGCCGCCGACCTGATAACCGCCCGGGCCACAATCCCAGGGTTCAGCAATGAGCTTCACCTGGCTGAGGATAGGGTCCTGGCGACAGGAGTCGAGAAAGCCGCCACCTTCATCAAAGCCATGGGGTTCGCGGCCGAGGATGGTGGCAAGGTCAAAGCGGAAACCGTCGACACGCATTTCTGTCGCCCAGTAGCGCAGTGAGTCGGTGACCATTTGCAATACGCGCTGATGGCTCAGGTTCACCGTATTACCAGTGCCGGTATCGTCGATGTAGTAGCGCGGTTCTTCGGGCATCAACCGGTAATAGGAGGCGTTATCGATGCCCTTGAGAGAGAGGGTAGGGCCTAACTCATTGCCTTCAGCGGTGTGGTTGTAGACCACATCCAGAATCACTTCCAGGTCGGCGGCATGGTAGCGCGCCACCATTTCCTTGAACTCATGAATGCTTTCGCCCGACAGGTAGCGTGAGTGAGGCGCAAAAAACCCCAGGGTGTTGTAACCCCAGTAATTGCGCAGCCCTTGCTCCAATAGATGCTGATCGTCAACAAAGGCGTGAATGGGCATTAACTCCACCGATGACACACCGAGCGATTTGATGTAGTCGACCACGTCGTTAACCATTAGCCCAGCAAACGTGCCGCGTAGCGCTTCAGGCACCGAGGGGTGGCGCATGGTGTACCCGCGAACATGCGTCTCGTAGACAATGGTCTTGTCCCAGGGAAGCTGTAGCCCGCGCGATCGTCCCCAGGTAAACGCTGGGTCGACCACGCGACAGCGCGGCATGAACGGTGCGCTGTCGCGCTCATCGAAACTTAGATCACCATCAGGATGACCGATGGTGTAGCCGAACAGTGCCTCGTCCCAGTCTATTTCGCCGACAATCTGCTTGGCGTAAGGGTCAAGCAGCAGTTTGTGATGATTGAAACGGTGGCCTTCTTCGGGCAAATAAGGCCCATAGACGCGGTAACCGTAGAGTTGGCCAGGTCGGGCATCGGGCAGGTAGCCGTGCCATACTTCGTCGGTATATTCGGGAAGTTCAATGCGTTCCAGCTCGTGTTGGCCGGTGTCATCAAACAGGCATAGCTCGACCTTGGTGGCATGCGCCGAGAACAGCGCAAAATTTACCCCCAGGCCATCCCATGTTGCCCCCAACGGAAACGACCATCCTTCATGCACACGCGAGCGCCGCAATACACTGGGGGATTCATCCGTGGCAACTGACTTGTCACTATCCCGTGTGGCTTGGCTTGTATCCATTGACTTCATCCTTGGGCCGTTCGGTTACGCTACTGTTGGACTACCTTGCTAGTGACGGTCGTCCTACTTGGTGGTTTTCGGTTTGTTCGCTTTTGGTGCTGCTTTCTTGGTGGTCTTGGTCGCTTTCGTCGTTTTGGCGTCGGCTTTATCAGCCGTGCTGGTCTTGCGCGAAGACGAGGCACGCCGGGGTTTCTTGGCAGGCGTTGGCGACGTGTCGCTCTCGCTGTCAGAGGCCAGCGGGTCACTGTCGCTGCGAGGATGGCTACTTCGGGCTACCGTATGGGACTCTTCGGGCATAGGCTCCATCGCTCCTGACGCGTCATCTGGCGTCGGCCTCTGAGGCGGATGACCACGATCCTGTACCGGCACGTCCTCTATCAGCGCATCTTCAGCAGGTGCATCTTCGTCAAGCACGTCGTCGGCAAGCACGTCATCCGCCGGGGCATCCTCAATGGGCATATCCTCGATAGCCAGGTCCTGATCCGCCAAGGTGTCGTCCCGAAAGGGGACTTCATCTAAGGTGGGGTCACCATCGGCGTCCTCCAGCGGCAAACGGTTTTCCTGAATGCCCATTTCGTCTTCTTCCAGTGGGAGTCCATCCTCTAGAATAGGCGCTTCGTCTAGCGGCTCATTCACGTCTTCCAACTCGGCTTCGTTACCTGCCGCCTGCTCCGCGGCGACTATCTTCAGCGCCCTATCCCAATGGCGTTGCTGCTGCCCTTCGGGACGCCCTTCAGCTTCCCAAATGCTGTAGGCCAGTTGACGTACGCGGTCTTCATCAGTCATGTCAGCTCTCCCGATGTGCGATTTCAAAGTTCTGTTTCGAAGTTCTATTTCGAAGTTCTATTTAGAAGCTCTGTTTCGAAGTTCTGTGTGGATGTTCTTTGCCAACAGATAATGTTGGTGTGCTCTACAAGATTGATGTCATCGCAGGGGATCGCCGCTGCTACTGGCCGTTTCGTTATCGCGCAGAAAAATCCCCACTGGCAGCTCCGCCAGCAGCGAGGCGAGGGGAACGCCAGCGTTGCCAATGCTCACGGTGGTGTTGGTCAACACCGCCTGCCAGTTACCGCTTTCCGGTTGAAGGTGAGTGTCGCCCCATTGATGCGGCGCAATATGCGGCCGCACCGCGTCATCGAGTAGCTCAGTGGTGAGCCGAGGAACCACCACCAACAGTTGATGACCCGCATAACGTCGGGTAAAGGCCACCACGTGTTGCGACTGTTCGCCGGAGGCCAGCAGCGGCTGGTAATCACCGTGGTCGAATAGCATTGGATAGCGTTGACGCAGCATCAGCAGGCGATTAACAAGCGCTTGCTTGATCTTTCCATCACGCCAGGTAGGCAGGGTTGCCAACGGCGATAACGCCTCCTGCAGTGCTACTTGTCGCGCCTCATGATCGACGGGGCGGCGATTGTCGGGGTCGACGAGGCTGTAATCCCAAAACTCATTTCCCTGATAAAGGTCGGGGACACCGGGAACGCATAAACGTAATGCCGTTTGCGCCAGACCATTAAGTGCGCCGGGCAAGTCGAGTAGGCGCGCCGCCGAAGCGATAGAATCACGCAGTGTTGGTGTCGTCAGCACGCCTTCAAGAAAGGCCTGACAGGCCGACTCGTAGGCCTCATTTGGCCACAGCCAATGGCTGCGCAGTTTGGCTTCGCGCAGCGCCTTTTGCTGCCAGTCAATGAGCCGTTGGGTAAACGTCTGCATCTCGTCGTCATCCAGCGGGTCTAGCGTGGGTGACCAGGCGCCTAATAGAAGTTGGTAAAGGATGAGTTCATCGCCAGGAGAGGGCGCCACACCCTCAGGCAGTGAACGGCGCAACGGCGCCGCCATCCGCCGCCAATGCTCAACGTGAGCGGTAAACAGGGCGGAGCGCTCACTAAGCACTGCCAAACGGGCGCGAACATCCTCGCCTCGTTTGTGGTCATGGGTAGCGGTCGTCACCATGGCATGGGGGAAATGGCGAGCGCGCCACCCATTGGCCGCATGGAAGTGGCTGATTGAGTGGGATAAGTTCTCGCCATCGAAACCGACGTCGTTACGCGAAATAAGCGCGGCGCTACGATACCCGGCGGTGTCCTCGACCGCCTTGGCGGCAACCGGCGAGGTAAGCTGCTGGAACCGGGTAATGGCGCGCTGGCGCTGTCGACGTTCCTCGTCATCCGTGCAGTCACGCGGTGCTTCGCCGCCCAGCCAACGCGCCAGTGCCTCTAGAACGAAAGCGTCAGGGGGGCTTAGCGCTTGTCGAGCCCCTTGAATGGCTTGGGCGAAGAAGGGGGCATCTGCCTCGGGGCGGCCACTATCGTCGGCGTAGCTGCGATAGATGGGGAAGTGGACGATGAGCGCCTCAAGGGCGCGGCTAATCGCTGGCAAGGTAATATCCCGGCTCGCCAACTGGGTGCGGGCAACGGCGTGTAGAGCCCGCGCACACGCGTGGAATTCACTGGCCAGCAGAGAGGTAAGTACCTCGCGTCTGGCTAAGCGCACCTCTTCAGGGAAGTCCGCGTGACGACCGCTGACGTCGTGCCATAACTGGCGTAAAGGCTCAGCGCCGGCAGGATCATGCTGGATCCCCGAGACCTCGTTCATGAATTCATAGCCGCTGGTGCCGTCAACGCCCCAGTCGGTATGCAGCGTTTCGCCTTCACCAAGGATTTTTTCTACATAGAGGGCGACACGACGGGGTACCTCATCTGGGCGCTTTGACTCCAATGCATCCAGTCGCCGGCGCAGTTTCAGGCAGTAACCCCCGGGGTCGGCCAAGCCATCGACATGATCGACCCGCAGACCATCGACAACGCCTTGTTCAACCAGCCTCAAGGGGAGCGCATGCACCGCATCAAACACTTCCGGCACTTCAACGCGTACCCCACCCAGTTCGGTAACATCAAAGAAGCGCCGCCAGTTAATTTCATCAGACGCGGTGCGCCACCATGCCAACCGGTAATGTTGGCGCTCAAGCAAGCGATGCAGTCGAGTGGCCCCGTGGGAGGTTGTGCCATGGAACAGCGCGACAACAGCGTTGAGCGCCTGCTGGGCTGCAGGAGCGTCCATTACCGTCTTTAGCTGGCGACGCGCGTCGTCAGCGGCGTTATAGGCGTCGTCGTTTTGCTGCAAAGTATCAAAAAAGGCCGCCTGCTCATGCAGCACGTTATGCTCGGCAAAGCGCAATATGTCGCCATAATGGCGGGGATCGATAGGGAAGCGGTGTTCGTGATACGACACATGAAAACTGGCGGCGTCCGTGTCGTAGCCCAGCACCAGATCACCTGAATGCAGGACGTCAGCGTACGGAGCGCCCAGAAACGGCATCAGCAGTTTGCCGGTGAGCTGTGGATCGGCTGAGTTCCAATCGATATCAAAGAACCCGGCATAAGGGCTGTCGCCCCCCCAGGTCAATACATTCTGCCACCAGTGGTTTTCCGAGCCGCCTACCGCCAAGTGATTGGGCACGATATCGAGAATTAGCCCCATGCCCTTTGAGCGTAGCCGAGTCACTAACCGTTCTAGCGCTGCCTCGCCGCCTAGTTCCGGGTCGATGCGGGTGGGGTCGACACCATCGTAGCCATGCGAGGAGCCTGCACGCGACACTTGCAGTGGCGAGGCGTAAAAATGACTGATGCCAAGGGAGGCGTAATAGTCTACCCAGCGTTCGGCGTCCGCAAGGGTAAAGCCTCGATGAAACTGTAAGCGTACGGTGGCGCGGATCTCATTCATGTATAGACCTGCCAAATAAGGCGGAGTGGGACGGTTGTTTTTGAGAGGCTACTTTGCGCGCGCGGGCTAACGTGGCAAGTCGCTGATGAACTTCGTCAGAGGTCAGCAGTTGATCGGCCTCTGATGTCCAGCGGCGGCGCCAGTTAGGGTGTTCATCTATGGTGTTTGGCAAGTTGGCTTGTTCTTCTAGACCCAGGGCATCCTCGACCGGAAGTAGTACCAACGGCGCGGGCGTAGACCCCAGGTGATGAACGCAGGCATTGAGTACCTGTGACGCGGGAATGTCAGCCGCTTCGAGTGTTTCAGTGGTCGGTGCGCTGCCCAGCAATCCCAGCGTGGCGGCCAGTTTGGCCCGCTCCTGGCGGCGAGCTTGGCGCTCACTGTCAGCGGTTTGTGTCTCTTTGAGCAGCCCCAGGCGGCTGCGCCATTCAATATCACGGCCCGTCCACCAGCCAGCGACGGTGGGAAGATCGTGGGTCGAGGAAGTGGCCATGGCGTCGCCAGACCATTCGTTGGCAGCCAGGTAATGCTGCTCCTCATCCTGTTCAAACCACAGCACCTGCATGCCCAATATGCCGCGAGCAGCGAGACGTTCGCGAAAGCCGGGAGCCACGGTGCCCAGGTCTTCACCGATCACGATGCTGCGGTGGCGCCATGATTCCAGGGCAACTAACCGCAACATGTCGTCCAGTGGGTAGCTTAAGTAGCCGCCTTCGGTTGCTGATTTCCCGTGGGGGACCAGCCATAACCGTAATAAACCAAGCACATGGTCGATGCGTAGACCGCCCGCATGAGCAAAAGCGCTGCGCAGCATGTCGATAAAACTGCGAAACCCCGAGCGTTTCAGGCCATCGGGAGAGAAGGGCGCCAGGCCCCAGTCCTGGCCTTGGCCATTGAATAGGTCGGGTGGCGCACCGATGGAGACGCCTTCCAGCATGTCTCCCTGACGGCTCCATGTCTGACTGCCGCTTGCATCGACGCCCACCGCCAGGTCGGCGATCAAGCCTATCGCCATGCCACTCTCACGCGTTCTGTGCTGGGCACGCGCCAAGCCATCGGCGGTGATCCACTGTAAAAACGCATGAAAGCCTATTTCATCGGCGCGGATTTGTGCAAAGCGAGCAAGCTCTGGGCTGGCGGGGTCGCGTAGCTCCTCGGGCCACTCTCGCCAGTCGCTGGGGCCGAACTCTCTTTGCAGCGCTTCGAAGCGGCAATGATCCTCAAGCAGTTCGCCACCCTGTTGGCGAAAGGTCTGAAACTGTTGGCGTAAGGCCTTGGCGTCGTCATCGTCGCGGGCCATGAAGTCATCGTAAAGAAAGCGCAGCCATGAAAGCTTGGTTCGCGCGGCTTCCGGCCAATCAATGTAATCGTTGGCTTCGAGGCGGCGCAGTTCTTGCTGCAAGCCGTTACGCGTTTGGGCCTCATTGACATAGTGCTCGCCGAACAGCGTTTCTGCGGCACTATAAAGCACGTTATGGAGCAGCCGGGTAGAGGGGGAATAGGGGCTGTAATTCTCCGGATTGGCGCTGAACATGGCATGTGTGGGGCTGATGGCCAATGCATCCGCGCCTTGCTCAGCGGCGCGGGTCACACACTGCTCAAGCGCCAGGACATCACCTATACCGCCATCACCTGGACGGCGCAACGCGTAAAGTTGCGCTGCCAAGCCCCAAAGGCGTGGCACCGCTTCACCGCAGGCATCGGCGGGTGAAAAACACTTGGCTGGAGCAACGGCCAGGGTGACGTCGCTACCGGCTATACGCAGTTGGTGATAGCCGATCTCGGTAATGCCGGGTAAAACGCCTTGTTTACTGAGATGCCCTTCTACGCTGCCACCTTGCTCTAGCATCACGGTAAAGGCGGTGCCAGCCGCCAGCGAGGTCGGCAAAGGTGTCGGCATATCGCCATCAGTGGTGAGCAATGGCGGCCATTCTGCGGGGCTATCCGGTGTGTGCAAGCGCCGTAAACGTTGCAGTCCTTCCTCAATATCGGCGTCACTTTCACTAGGAAAGCCGAGTATCTGCAAAAGGTTGCGCTGGACCTGTTCAGAGAGCTGGCACGGCTCGCCGTCGCTGTTTTCCCATTCCAGCAGCAATCCGGCTGCTTCGGCGAGTTCTTTTAACGACGCTTTCATGCACTTACCTCTTCGTCACCGGGGTTGTGACGCAACCAAGCGGCAGCGGCGCGGGGCGGTAGCTGGCCTTTCTCGGCGGCTATCGCGACGCCTTCGATTGTTTCATGAAGTAGTTGACCGACTCCCAGGCCAGGAGTGGGCGCCGGCTGATCGCCAAGGTTGAGCGCGATGACAAGTTGGCTATCATCATTCATTTGCCAACGAGCCAGCACCGCCTTGTCGCCCAGTACGTCGGCCCGCAATGCCATGGCTCCTTGAAGCCGCGGTACGATGTGCCGATGGCGCAGCGCGAGTAGCGTGCGATATTGCGCCAGGCAGTCCGCATAGGGAGGCGTTTCACGCGCGTCAAAGTCGGGAATGGAGGCCTCGAAGGTCGATTGGGCATTGGGGTCCGGTATGCGCTCCCGCGATGCTTCATCGAGAAACGCGCTGAAGTCGGCAAATTCGGCCCGCCGCCCTTCACGAACCGCTTGGGCGAGTTCTTCCTTATGTTCGGTGAAGAACAGGAAGGGCCGCTTGGACCCCCACTCTTCGCCCATGAACAGCAGCGGCACCATCGGCGAAAGCAGCAGTAGTACGGTCACTGCCGCGAGCGAGTCGGGGTCAGCGAGCAGGCTTAATCGCTCACCCAAGGCACGATTGCCGGTTTGGTCATGGTTTTGAAGAAACGCCACAAAGGCGGTGGGCGCAAGCTG
>TARA_R110002012_G_scaffold155033_1_pt1 | contig 13516 bp, 7 predicted proteins | sample TARA_R110002012 | Tara Oceans TARA_R110002012 (sample SAMEA4396515) | marine metagenome | biome: Westerlies Biome; feature: [DCM] deep chlorophyll maximum layer (ENVO:01000326); material: water (ENVO:00002006), including particulate matter (ENVO:01000060) such as... | depth 40 m
TTGTAGTGTTAGCAGTTATAGCATTTGCTTGTGCTGTAGATATTGTAGTAGTGTCACCAGCTAATGCCGTAGTACTTGTAGTGCCAAGCTCTAAATGAGTCTGACCATCTACATAAGCTTTAACAGACTCTGCAGATGCTACGTTAGTAGATAGCGCACCAGTCATTGTGTCTGAGTCTATAAGAGGAAGCTGAGTATTTGTATCAGCAGTCATATCATCTACCACAAAGTCAATAGTACCATCACTATCATCATAAGTAACCGCTATCCTTGTTTCAGTGTTACTACTTAACATAGCTCCTACTATATCTTGGACTTGTTGTGATGTTAAAACAGTATCTGTGTCTGCTACAGTATTTGCAAAAGTAATTTTATCACCTACCCTTGAAATAGAAAGCCCTGTTCCCGCCTCTAGTGTTATATCATCATTTGCTCCACCACTATCTGTTAACCTTATTGTTTTTTCACTAGAGGTTCCCGCATCTAAACAAGATATAGCGTATGTAGTATTAGTGTCTGATGTAGGTAATGAGCTAACATTTACTCCGTCCACTGTTCCACTAACTGTTATATTACCTATTACAGATAAATTACCACTTTCATCTATAGTTGCTACATTACCCCCAGTACCATTTTTAAAAATAAAACTAGAAGAAACTTGATTGTTAGAGTCTACACGAAGTATTAAATCTCTTTCAGACTGTACATGTAGCTCGTCTAAATGAGGGCCTGTTATATAAGCAGGGCTTTCACCTAATACCTGAAAGTTGCCTTTTATTTTTGCTCCATTTAATTCAATATTATCAACAAGCTTAGCTCCAGTAATAATACTATCAGCTATTTTTTGTGCAGTTACACTGTTGTTAGCAAGTTTTACTGACGTTATAATACCATTTGATAACTTCTCTGTTGTTATTGAAAGGTTACCTAACTTATCTGCTGTTACTAAGCCATCTGTTAACAACTCTGTAGTAACTACGCCAGGAGCTATTTTATCTGCTGTAATAGAATTAGAAGCTATCTTACTTGATGTTACGGAGTTAGTAGCTAGTTTAGATGTAGTTACTGCTGAAGAAGATATTTTGCTTGATGTAACAGAGTTAGTAGCAAGCTTAACACTAGTTACGGTTCCATCACTTATGATGGCAGTTCCAGATGCTCCATCTTGACCTGCTAAACCTTGAGGACCTGTAGCTACATATTTTATATTAGAAGACACATCTGTTGTTGAGCCAGATAAAGTAGCAGCAAGCTCATCTGTTAAAACAAACTTTATAGTAGGCGTCTCTGAATTAGAACTTAGTGATATGTTTAATTCTGTAGGCATTAATCAACAACTTTAAACTTTCCATGCATTACTGTGTTTTTAAACCCTGTTTTACTTATTTTACAAGTATAAGTATATGTACCTTCAGGTATATTCATTGCATCAGATGTTGCAGAAATCATGATAGCACCCCCACTTCCTGTATCTGTAATTGTTTCATAATATTTTACACCTGAATTTGTACCACTAGTTTTGTAAAGCTCTAAAACAGAATTATCGTTTGCATTTTTTACTACCAACGTAATTTCAGTGAATGACTCTAAATTCATATAAACCATAGAACCTAATGAGCCCTTTTCTAAAATAGCAGCTAAATAAAAGGTGTCTGACTTTCTGCACTCTATGTCTATTTTTTCTGATATATCTGTAGATACTGTTGCCATTATATATTATTTAAGGTGTCATTTTTTAAAGAGACATAAACTCCTGCTTCTTCCAGAGAATAAATTGTTCCATTATTATAAGTGGTGTTTTTTCCATAAGAATTTAGAAAAATAACAACATTATTAAAATCTGAGTCATCAGTCTGTCTTTTGTTTTTTGTAGTAACAAAGTTGTTATCAGTGCTAATAGTTATATATAAGTTTTGCATACACAAATTTAATGAATTTATTTGTAAGTTATTCTAAGTAAATATATCTATAACAGGCTCATTAAAAACAATGTTAGTAACGTTTACTTCTTTTTTATCTGAAAATTGTAAAGTTCCGCTTTCAATAGTTAAATTACATAAATAATATTTTTCACCCGAAAAAAAATAAATAACAGGAACTTCACCTGAGGTTAAACCTTCTACAATGGTTGTTTGAGAATCATCACCTTGAATAGCAATAGGAATAATTGCTTTAGTCTCAAGACCAACAACATTAAAAGTTGTTTTTGCAACAAGAATCTGTTTATTATTGTTGTAACCAAAAAATTTAAAATTAAATTTAGTAGTTTTTTGTTTTAAAAATTGTATTAAATTTTCTAATGGAGAACCTGTTAACAAAGAATTAGGGTTTTTGTCTTCATTTTTAACATATATCCAAGTTGCATTTATATATCTAGAAGCTGGAATTGAGTACCCTGAAGGGTCGCCAGTGCCAGGATTTTTATTTATTATGGCTTGCAATGTCTCCATAAAAACATTTGTAGACTCACTACTTTTAACACTACCTTTACCTTCGTTTTTTTGTTGAGTTATAACAACAACTGGTTCATTAGCAGATTTACCCCCATCAAAACCTAGGTGTTTATTTATAATCCTAATTTTCTCATCTAATATTGAGCCTATACCTAAATCTGGTAAAACATTAATAATAATGTTTCCTGGAACTTTAACAGTCATGTTAGTATCTGCAAGGGTTGGAGTATCATCTATTATTACTACATTATCATCTACAGGGTCGTCATTTACATCTATAGGGTCATTACCACCTGTTTCTCCACCACCCATTTTCCAAACAACAAGATTATTTTCACCATTTACATGGTTTTCTAATTTTAGTTGATAACCCCAATGTATTTGCATATTTCCAATACCGTTAAAATTCCACTCTGGAAGGTAGGCAGCACCAGCGTAATCCTTCATTATAATAACTTTATCTACAAAGTTTTGACACCACTCTACAGCAGTAACATTACACTCAGGAAACGGAACCCCTATCATGTTCCAGCCATTTCGCATAGGGTAATCTTGTGTTGTTACAGTAGTAGGCTCATAATAAGGGCCAGTAAGTCTTATATAGTATATACCAGGAATATCATGATTCATTTTTATTTGATAACCTTGAAATTGAGAAGGTATACCTTGACTAACTAAATTAGTACCCAGTCCATCAAAATTCCATTGCGGTAAGTAAGCACTACCTATATTGTCTTTGACTATTATAACTTTATCTAAAAAAGCCTGAGTATTATTAGCGTCATAAAGTAAATAATCATCACCATTTTCATTGTATTTATACAAGAATTGTTGAAGAATAGAGCTCATCGTTACATTAGGATAATTAGTATAATCCCAATTATCTAATTCTAATATGTTTATATTAAAAGAAAACATGCTCCAACCACCTATTAAATATATGTTTTCTACAATAGAAGAATCAGGAAATAAGGGAGCTTGTAAAAGCCCTACGTTTACGTGGCTTTTATAGTCATTTTCTAAATCAGTTACTTTTAAAGAGACGTTTGGCATATTAAGATAGTTCTATAGATACAAATGGATTAGAAAGTTCTACATCTTCTATAATATTTATATCTTCAAAATTAGTATAATCTACTTCACTAAAGTTACTTCTGTGTATAACTCCGTTTAAAGGAATGCTACGCGTTCTGTTTAAAGTTGTATTTAAAGGAGTAACTACAGTGTATTCAAAATTTAAAAGCCCTGTATGAACACCTTTCAGGCTAGTAGAAAACATTAAATCTATTCTTAACTCATCACCAAAAGTTTCTTTTGGTCTAAGCTTTACTCTTACAGGTAACCTATAATTATCTCTTCGTGTTGTCGTTTGAAAGCCTGATGTATTAAATCCAGTAAAAGCAACACCATAATAAGAAACAGACCACATAGAAAGCGGATGAACAATGCTTCCGTTTGCTACATTCATATAGTAAGGATAATTATAGTTATCGGGGTACTGTATGTCAAAAGGCAAAATAGCCGCATTTGTTAATTCGTAATTAGACGAAAAAAAAAATGGAAAAAATTTATATTCTGGCCATGTTGATGAAATGCTGCTAATAGCTGGGCTTTCTGGTGCGTTTAAGTGAATATTAAAACTATCAAGCCACATCCTATTTATAGTAAGATAAGATATGTCAGCACCAGACCCACAGTAAATGAATAGCTTGTGATAATTAGCATCCATTCCTGAGGGTCCTGTACCGTCTATTAATAGTTCTGTTCCAAAGGCCACTAGTTAGAGTTTAATGTACCGAAATCAATTGAAGTATTATCTGCTTGAGCATCAGCTTCTAAATCGGCTACAACTAGTGTTGCAACATCTGCATCAAAGTTTATCTTAACTAAGAAAGTGTCTTCATAAACTTGCGCGTGTTTAGCCCCACCTTGAGCGTAATTAATCATATTATCATCATTATCTAAGGTGTTGTAATGCGTAAGCCCAATAATTTCATGGTCTAAACCAAAGTTTTCTAGTTTATTATTTAATAAATACCTAACTCTTAAAGTATTATAAAACACTCCTTTTTCTATTTTATTAGCTTGTATTTTGGTATTATCTAAAGCAAGCATTATGTGCGGAACACCACCAGCTGGTCGTCCCAAAGCCTTATATGGACTTCCATGCACAGAAAGAGCACTAGGATTAGTACCTGCAGTAATAGGCACATCTTGTGTATTAAACCATTTTCTGAATTTCATCCACCCTGGTGTAAAGGTGTCATCACCACCATCTGCTTCACCATATGTAACCCAATTATCCCACATACTTTTACCATAAAACTTATATGATATTGTAGGGTCAAAACTTGGCTGGCTTAAAGCATTGTTTACATCTGACATATCGCTTTTACCAATATTACCTACAGGCATATAACTAAAAGCTCCTATTTGGTATTTCCAAGCATCACCACTAGTTGCATTTGCGTCCCAACTTTCATTAGCTTCAGCATACTCCCAACCAAACCTAGTTAAACCACCAGATGTAGTGTTATCTGCGTCACTACAAGGTAAAATAAATAGTGGAGAGTATTTATGATGAGCTATTCCATTTCTTGGAAAAGAGCTCATGTTACTAGGATTAACTTCATCAGGCTTTCTTAAACCTCTACTTATAGCCCATTGAGCATAATTAGGTGAGGGCATTTCAAATCTTAAATTAAGATTAGTTGCAGAAGTTATAGCTGTACCGTTAAGTGTGTTAGCGCTAAGAGTAATAGAGTTAGTGTTTATCTGTGTAACATAAGCACCATCTGGTATTGCATTAAAAGTAGCGGGGCTAGAAGCATCTGTACCTGTACGTTTAGCACCAGTTGTTGCATCTACATGATAAACAAATTGCCCAACTCTAATACCAGCATCTTCAACTCTAAATTTATCTGTATCTGCTATATTAACATCAACCTGTGAATTATTTTTAACAGTTCTTATAAAGCCGCCTTGCAAACTAATTTCCATTTGATTGGCTGGTATACTAGTAATACTTCTTACGGTAATTTCGCTTATAGGAGCCGTTCTTACAATAGGATGTAGTTCATGTGTTTCATTTTGTTGTGGGTTTACATTAACATCTACAACAGCAGTATGATGAACAAACTTATATACATCACTATTACTAACCCTACAAGGCCTTACCATTGGTTCAGGACTTGATGTACTACTACTTGTACCATTATCGTTATTTACAGTAAAATGGTTTGTATTTGTTGAGTGTAAATTTCTCTTATTTGTTCTGTCCCATCTGTACAAAGGGTTACCAAATGCTATATCACTTACATATGGGTGATTTCTATCGTCTCCAAAGGTTGTTCCGTCGTCTGACATATTACCAGACGGAAATAAAGTTTCATTTTCTAAAGCTATATTTACTAATTGTATACTATAATCAGATTCATTACCATCAATAGAAACATTAATAGGAATAAAACAATCATGCGTATTTGTTGTAGAATTATACCTAGTTGTACCTTCATACATTACATTATCATACGACCAAGCGTGTTCCCAATCTCCATTTTCTGCATATCTACCAGTTTTTCTTGGCCCTGGACAAATACCATACAAATCGTTAGCACTATTAGCTTGACCTGTGTAAGGGTTTGTTCCACTTATACTAATACTTTGAGCTGTTTCCTTGTCGTCAGTAAAATATCTTTGATGTTTGAAAACAGTTCTACCATTAAAAGGAAGTTTTTTCCAATATGCTGGTGATAAAGTTGTTTTTGGTGCTATTCTAAATTTATAAAAACTTGCTGTACCTGTAGTACTAACAGTATGCGCCCCTGAAGATAATGAATCACCATGTAATTGTGGTACTTGAGATAAACTTGTTAAATGGTCTTCAGTAATTACATCACCTTCACTCCAAGTCAAGCCACCTAACGAAGCTTTATCTGTTTGGCAAGACCATTCTGTAAAATATAAAGGGTCAGCAACCTTTAACCAATTATCACCTGCACCAGCAGAAGTCGAAGTGTTTAAAGCAGTGTAACCCTTAGGTAGGATAGGCCATTGGTATCCCCACAGATTTAAAGAAAAATCATTAGCACCTCCATATGTGCCATCATAATTACCTTCATTAGCTTCGTTTCTAGTTTTAGCATAATTAATTAAAGCTGCTGTTTTAAATCTAAACTGAGTATCAGCTACAAACCTACCTATTGAGTCACCAGAGTAGTGCCAATCATCATTAAGCGCCTGTTGTTCCCATTGACTTGTTGAAACAGTTGGAATATATTGAGCCCCAGCCGCATAACTGTTAATAGAACCAGGCAGTATATAATTATACATACTATGGAATTGAAAGCCTGGTTGATAATCTGCATTACCTGCAGGATTTACTAACTCTGCTGCTGCTTGACTCATATTCATATAATAACCACCAAGTTTTGTAGAAAGCTTTAAAGCTTTTTGCTTGTATGGTAAACTATTTAAAGTTAAATCTTCCCAATTTGAAGAATCTTTATCAAATATAGATGTGCTTTGAAGGGGTTCACCGTCTGGGTCACCAAAATCTGTACCTATAGCTTGTCCTTGGTCATCAACACCACTAGCAAAAAAACTAGACCTATTTAATTTTGTTTCATCACCCCCAGTAACAGTTCTATAAAAGCCGTTAGGCATAAAGCCATAGCTAATATTATTTGACTCAACAGCATAGTAATTATTAATATTCATCTTACCAATAGGTCTATTAGTGTCCGATGGGGCCATTGTTTCACTTCCATCATACCAAGTACTTATATTTGAGTTCCAATTAGCTTGGTTAGCCACCCAAGGAAAATAAGAACAAAAAGGGTCAGTGTTAGTAGCGCTGTCTGTGTAAGTGTCAGGCATAAAAACAGTCCATGCAACACCAAAATTTTGCCTAGAACGAATATAGCCTTTTTTATTATCAATCGGCTGCATTTCTACTTGTGGTATTTGAACAAGCTCATTTATATGCATGTGCTTAATTATAGTAGTATACCCACCGTTAGTATTATTATTACCGACTTCTGTTACTACTACTTCCTCAGCTCTTATTCTACCTTGTGCGTCCCCCTCTAAGCCAGCATTAGCTGCTGCGTCAAAGTTTACACCCAACCATGAATTTGCACCAAAACTATATCCTGCATTAGATGAGTATATAGCATAAAATTTAGTTCCAGCAAAGTTTGCTGGATGTGTTCTTGCTCTAAAGTTGTTACCACCACCATCACCATTTGGGTTGTTATTAGGAGAATTAAAAGCTGTTGTGTAATCGGCAAAATAACTTAAACTTATTGACTCTTGCCCAGAACTAAACAAACCATCAGTATTTGTTTTATTTGCTTTTACAAATTTATATGTAGGAACTTGACCTACACCAAAAACATCATAATGAGAACTTAATATAGATATAGTTTCATGTTGTGTTGGACCACATATTGGATTACCAGTATCAGGGGATGTTGAACCATCTATATGATAATCTTTATGATAAAAAGGAAATAAATTTAAATTTTGTCTAAAAGCATATTTTTGAGGTCTTCCACTTACCCATTCATTTCCTAGATTATCTAAAGCATTAGGTAAGGTAGGTGTTCCTGCATAATCTCTATGTGTATTAAATTTATTAGTAATGTTTGATTGACCTTGATTTAAATCTAAAATTAAATACAAAAATTCATTAGCATGTAATGTTTGTAAAGCATAATCAGGGGAAAATGGAGATGTGCTTGGCGTCATTACGTTAATTTGCAACATAGTATCTGCCTCAATTTCATCATTTTTCATGTGAAATGCACCATAATCTTGGTTAAACATTTGCTCCAGCTTTACATAATTTATTTCAGAATCATTTCCAGAATAATGTGAGCTTCCGTTCATTACACCTTTAGCATAACTTTGGTTTGTAACATCATTATAAGGCAACCACCATTGAACCCCACCAGAGTAAGAAGTATTATCCCAAATTCTTACAGCAAATTTTGAATTACTAAACGATACATTTGTACCAGTTGAGCTTGTGTTGTTAAATAAAAAATTGTTTCTATTGTTCCACACTAATGTTTTAGGTACGGGAGGTAAGAAAAAAGTTTCACCATGCGTAGTTGACTGGTCGTGACCTGGAGCACTATCTTCATTACCAAAAGGGTCTATAGCACCAGAAGGAACCATAGGCATATCATATTGACCTTGTGCAGACGTATTAGGTGTTACTGTTTGATATTGAGTCCAAGGAGTAAATCTATGAGAACCTGCATCAACTGCACCGTCTTCCGACTGAGTTGGGTCTAAAGCCCCTACATTATATAAAAACCCTTGTTGGTAAGATATATCCCCTTCATTATAAGCTTGCATTACAAGACTTATATTAATGTTTTCAGTATTAGAATGTACAATGTTTAAAAAAACATCACCATAAGGTATTGATAAAGGAATTTGAGGGTCGCATTTTATTAATATAGCCGCATAATGATTGTAATTTAATGTTCCAACACCATAGTCTGTTGGCGTACAACCTATACCTATGTTAGCATTAACTAAATCTGCAGGGTTATAAAAAGGTACATACCTTACAGCATTAGAAGAGCCAAAATCATTAAAAGGTTCTGCATCTCCTGTGTTACTACCTTCTATTGCTCCACTTGTTGTAACTAATCTTACAAAACCAATAGGAGCAGGGTCAAGTGCTGCGTAATTACTATTACCAGTTCCATAATTAACTGTTGTACTTGTTCCTGAACCATCATCTAAATTTATTGTTGCAGGAAAATCAGCAAAAGGAATTGTATGTAAACCTTGAGTACCTGTCGTTATAGAACTTGAAGTGTCTACGCTATTGTAATTTGTAACAATCTGAAAAGGCTGATATTGACCAGTTAAACCTGCAGGAGAAGTAATACTTACTTCTTCTAAATTCATAACTGAATTTGCTTCACCATCATTTTTAATAACAATTAACACATAAGATGTTTCAGGGGAGTCATCAGCATTAGCTCCAGTAGGCTCATCTTTAAATGTATAAAAATCTATACCATTGTCATTGTTCCATAGACCTTGATTGTTTTGAGTATATATGTTATACGCTACATTCTCGTATGGATTATCAGAACTTAAAGGACCTGAATGATATACTTTTGGAAACTTATTAACAGCCATTTTTTTTGTTTTATAATATTTTTAAATACGTACTATCTGCTTCAAACCAAATTCTTTTTTTCCCTTCAGTGTTTGGAACACAAAAACCTAAAGACCTTACCCAGTCTCCTGACACTCCAGTAGGAGCTGTATCTAATACACTATTAGGGTCTAGATATATTGTTTTACCTGCTGACCAATTATTTATTGCGCTGTCTGGTAAATCTATATATCCTTTATGTAAAACTACTAATTCATTATTAGCGTGTGTTATATAAATAAATAAATTTGTTTTAGCTCCTGTGCTTAAACTATTTACATTAGCTCTTGTAAAAGAACAATTGTATACAGAAAAAGTTTCTGATGTTCCTAACACTGTGCTAGAGTCAAAAAAACAAACATTGCCAGCGCTAGGTGTTACACTAGTAGATACTTCTTCTTGAGGAAACCCAGGAAAAGTATACCTAAAAGTGTTCAACATTTGTTGTACTATCGAATTCGTTTGAACCCCTACCTCTACATTAATGTCTGGTTGTAATACCAACCCTCCTAAAGTTGCTTGTTCTGCTGTTGGTAATAAATCTGCGTTAGCAGAGCCTATATTATCAATAAGAACCTCGTTAGTTGGGCTAGGCACAAAACCATAAGATACATCTTCTTGTTGTAAAGCATATCCTGAAATAGTTTCTATTTCAATTTTATGAACAGGGGGCGCTATTGTAATATTAGGTATAGCCATTATGATACTGATGTAATATCTGGGTTTAAAGTAAATTTACCAAACATCCAAGTTGTATAAGATATAGTATTAGTGTTACCTGATGTATCTTGTTCTCTTATTTGTAAGTCATATAAATATTCACCTGGCTCAAAAACCATATAATCGTAAGGAACGTTTATTTTTGCTTTAGAAGTAACAACACTTGTGTTAGCACTAAAATCAATAGCTCCACCAGATTTTACATTACTAACAACTGTTTCTTCACCACTGTATTCACCTGCTGTAGTAGCAGTTGGTTTAACAGTTTTTTTAGTTGATTGCTGAATAATAATAGTTTCATCCGTACCTTGCCAAAAAGAAGAATACAAAGACAATTTTAAATCACCTGTATTAGCGTCAACTATTGACATTTTTGCTTGATACTTAGGGTATGTAGCAGCACCAGATTGAGCAGTATTCATAGGTAACCCCTCAGTTGGAGCTGTAGGATTAGCTACTGTAAACTGAAAACTAAAAGTATCGTTTCTACGTGCAGATATATTTACCTCTGCCGCTATGTCTGTGTTTATTGTCTGTACTGCCATGTTGTGATTTTATACAAATATACTAATTATCTTAGAGACCTAGAGCCCGACTTTTCAAATTGCAAAACTTTTCTTGCTGGGCTTGGTAATAATTGAGCAAAGCTAGATACAAACTTCTTATCTCCTTTGTCACCATATTTAGACCTACGCTGATACTCAGTTCCTTTTGCTGCATGAAACACTGCTAAATTAAGGTTTTTAAAAGTATTCATAGCTGGTATATTAGCCATGTATGTAAGCTTAGGAGCGTTAACTATAAGAAGCATATCTCCTAACAGTTTTTCCATAAGCTCTACTGCAGGCGAATCTTTTTCATCGTCGTCAATAAACATAGAAGACATACCTAAAAGCATAGCAACCATCATTACACCATGAGTACCTCTCCAGTATCTCATTACAGCCTCTTGCTTGTGTTTAGGTAGTTTTTTAAGTTCAGCGTTCCACTCTGCAACATTGAACATTTTACCTTCATCCCTAAGTTTAGACATAAAGTCTGCAGCTCCTGTGTACGCACCCATGCGCATTGTGCCTAAATCATCTATATCTTCTTTACCAAATCTATCTTTTAAAAATGTAGGGAACCATCTTTTAAACTGCATAGTCATATTAGATAGAGCATACATTTGTATCATACGTACATCAGTTTCAGAATAACCTCTACCTTGTACATTAATAACATCTCTTTCTAATTTAGCTAACTCTTCTTTTGTTATACCGACAGAGCCTTCTCTTTGTTTAAGGTCTCCTTTTTTGTCTACATAATATGAGTTCCACTGTTCTTCTGTTAAGGCGCCTAAAAAAGCTGCTTGCTGTATCCAGTTTTCTGCAAATATCATAGGAGCAAAAATTAAAGAACTTAATGAGCTACCACCCGTACCCTCGGCAATTTCTTCTGCACGATATGTAAGTATACCAAACTCTTCAATCATTTTACGAGACTTAACAAGTTTGTCGTGGTCATACCCTTTAGTTTTACTAAGACCCCAGAATCTGTGTTCGCCTTTTAATTGATTTACGCCACCCATTTGTCTGTACGAGTTAAACTTACCAATAAGAACGTTACCAAACGCTGCAGGCACGTTAAGACCTAAAGCTATATACATAGTCCAGTTAACAAAAAAGTTTGTTACTTGAGCTTCAGATTCAAAATCACTAAATGTAAATCCTCTTTCTTTATTAATAAGACCACGCTTAACTACTTTTTGTAAATAGTTTATAGCATTTTTGTTTTTAACTTCTCCATATTTAGCGTGAGGGTCAAAGATTTTACCTCCACCTAAATTAGCAATAGCTGCATCTACTTCTTGTTTCTTGTCTTCAAAACCTGTAAAAGCAAGACGCTCTTTACTCATGTCTTCAATAGGTTCTTCTGCAACTTCAAACGCTCTTGTTTTATTATTAAAAGATAACAACTTATACTTGTCGCCATCTCTAAAAGCATTACCATGCTGGAACATAAATAAAGATAAATAGTTTCTTAAAGAAGCGTGCATGTTACCTGTTGCTAAATAAGAAGATGTCATAGAACGCTTATGATTAAACCTGTTCATGGCTTCTTCCGACTCTAAAGCCATCATATCATTTATGCTAGATGTTCTATTTATTTTTTGACCTTTGTAATCTAATCCTTTATCTAAATAACTTTGCGCAGTTTTTTTAATTTTAATAAGCTCTTCTATACGCTTAGCTCCTGACTTAGTTTGCTTAGAGCCTATACTTGTAGGTCTTTTAGATTTTTCAGTTTTGAGTTGTATGTCTTCACCACTACCGTACATGTAAATAGACTTCCAGCTAAAGTAATCAAGAATTTCTGTTTCTCCAGTTAAAGGATTTGTTGCTTCTACTTTAATGTCAGCTAACTCTTGGTCACCTCTAAACATTTGATAGTATACACCAAACAAACCTCTTTTGTGTAAGGTTTCCCACCTTGAAGATGTTATAGACGGCACGTATGTACCACCTCTATTGTAAGCGTACAACTCTTTATTTTCAACTAAGTCCCTGTAGAATGTTGTAAACTTTACATACATTTCTAGATACTCTTTTTCTGCTTTATTAAGAGAACTCCATTCTTTACTGTTTCTTTTTATTTCACCGTCTTGATAAACAAGCTTTGGGTTAATTCTAATATCAGACATATCTCTGTATGTAACCTTGTTGTCTTTGTCTATCATTTTTTTAAGACCAGTTGTTGTCTGAAGCAATTTACCAAATAGTTTTTCGTTTATACTTGTTGTACCTATAGGCATATACTTCAACCACAACCTAGCAGACTTAGCTCCTAAACTTGTTTCATAGTTTGCTTTATACAAGTTTTCTAATTTCTCATTCATTTCTTTAGTAACAAGATTTAAATTTCTTGTATACTTCATGTGAGTCATTTTCATATTCTTGTTTATGTAAGCTATAGCAGGCTTACTTTTACCAAAATCACCTGGAGATAGCCACATGTTAAGTGAGGATATATCCTTAGCTCTCATAGTTTCTGTTACATCACCTAAGTCTTTACCATGAATTCTTTGCCATTCAGCAATTTGATTATTTGCTATATGATTACCAAACTGATACTCCATATATCTACGTAAAGGATTAGCAGCTATTTCATCTATAGT
>TARA_R110002012_G_scaffold51303_4_pt1 | contig 13515 bp, 14 predicted proteins | sample TARA_R110002012 | Tara Oceans TARA_R110002012 (sample SAMEA4396515) | marine metagenome | biome: Westerlies Biome; feature: [DCM] deep chlorophyll maximum layer (ENVO:01000326); material: water (ENVO:00002006), including particulate matter (ENVO:01000060) such as... | depth 40 m
GCCAGCGTATGGTAAAAAAAGATTAACTTGTGAAAAATGTAAAAGGAAAGCAATAGATGAACAGGATAACTAAATTAGAGCAATCAGTTAGAGAACTTCAAGTTCTATGTAAAAAAATGGTGCATACTATTGCTTTGCACGTAGAATCAACTCATGATACAAAAATACAAGTAGATAAAAAACCTGTAAAAGTTGTAGATAAGTATAAAGCAAAGCCTAAAGATTTAGATATGGTTATTGATTACTTTATAACTAAAGGTTTAAGTAAAGATAATGCTACTAAGTTTTATAATCATTATGAGGCTAGTGGTTGGATGAGAGGTAAAACTAAAATTAAAAATTGGAAAATGTGTTTAAGTTCTTGGGATTTTAAAGATAATAAAAAGACAGATAATAATTTATGGAGTAGAAACCCAAATGGTTATGTTGTGGGATACTGCGAAAAGTGTGGCGATTCTGGAATGGGCAATACAATTTATGATTTAAAAAGTTCAGCATCTTGTTGTGGGGTTCAATATCTACCAACTAAACCAAATAAAAAGGTAGTCTAATGTATAAAGTATTTGTATATGGAACTTTAAAAAAAGGTGGTAGTAACCATTACTTTTTAAGGAGTTCTAAATTTATTAAGAAACAAACACTAAAAGACCATTCTATATTTGCACCTAGTGGATATGGATTTCCTTTGTTATTAAAAGATAAAGGTGGTAAAGTCCATGGTGAGTTGTATAACGTAGATGATATAACCTTAATGAGTTTAGATATGTTAGAAAGCGAAGGATATTTATACCATCGTATTCACGATAAAAAATTAGGGTTTCAGTATTATCTATATAATGATACAGGTTACTCACGTATTGATAAAAAGAAAGACAAAATAAAAGACGGAATTTGGAAAGTATAATATGAAACAACTAAAAGAAATATTTGACAGGCTTGCAGAAGTACAGATTGCTAATAATATAGCAAGAGAAGATTTAGATAAAAAGATTGATAACGACCCCCCAAAAGAGCCTACTAAAGAAGATTAAGGTTTTAATCTCTTTTCTTCTTTTTTAATTATTCTATCATATATAGCACTAGCATCCATATCGTCTGATGTAAAGTATTCCTCTGGATATGCATTATTCCAAGCTTTCATAATTTTTAAAGCCTCTGCTTCATTATCATTAATAAATGCATCTAACATCCTACCCTTTACAATACCTCTTCTATATTTAGTATAAGTTTCTTTTTGACCTTCTGTTTCGAATCTTTGTATAAATCTTCTTGGAGCAGTACCAAGTATAGGTGAAATATATTTTAAAGACCTTTGTCCTGTCTTTATTCCTATACCAAAATCTTGTATATCTTTATATATACGTTGTACTGCATCTACCCCTTTTAAAGCATCTTGCAATATAGCAGGTTTAATTAAAAATTCTAATGCTCTAGTTTTATCTTCATTAGCAAGTATATCACCAACAAATCCAGCCGCTCCGACTGCTGACACATCATCTAAAAAGTCAGACCATTTATAATCAGATAAATCCATATTGACATCATTACCTAAATATTCATACTCAATGCCTTGAGGTAATATAAAATCAGGTACGAATAATTGATTTTCATCAAATACTCCCTCATCACCAGCTAAGAAATTATTAAGAGCTTTCTTAGATGCTACAACAAATTGAGCACCAAAGAATCCTCCTACGCCTAACCTTAATAAAGGTAATACATTGCCATGTGTAAATACTTCTCTACCAACATTTTCTCTTATCCAATTATATTGCTTGTATCCAAATCGTTTAAATAAAAAGAAAGGTCTAAACCTTGGGTCGTTAAATATCATAGGGTCATTTAATATATTTCTCTGTAATTGTGCATCTCTAGAAAAACGATACATAGATTCTAAAGATTGTCTTTCTGATAAATTCTTAATGTTTTCTGGTAATCCTAATTGTCTAAGATTATCTTTTGCCCAAGATTTAGACTTTAGTCTTGACAAACCTGTGCCTCTACCATTAGCAACATCAACTAAATTCTTTATATATTCATTTCCAGCGGCGGCAGCTACATATTGATTTATTTTATTCATGCCCTGAAAACCACTATATTTTGTAATGGTATGTGCCGCCCTACCAAAAACAGTATCAGCTGGTTCAAGACCAGAAATCATTTGAAATACAGATAGGTTACTAAGACCTGATTTAGATACCATTTCTTTGTACTTTTTATCAAAAACTAAATTATATGTACCTTTAAATGTGTTGTAGTAACCAGCTTTAACTGCTGTAGATATAAAAGTTTGTGTTACGTTTGGAACAGTTGCATACCCAAGACCTATCTTAGTAGCTACTTCAAAATCAGTTGTAGCTCTCCAAAAATTTCTAGCACGAGGGTCTTTCCAATTTTTAGTCGGGTCTACCTCAATCATATTGTTATAAGAATTAAATGTTTGATTTACCCAAGATATTTCTTTTTCTATTGTTTCTTGTGCCCTTCTATTGTTTTGCTGACCAGCTTTATTAGATAAGGCTCTTAATTCAGCTAAAGCAATATTTATTTTTTGATTTTTAGCTCCAAAAAACTCAGTGTTTGCAATATCTTTAGCAACATCATTAGCATATTTAGTTAATACTAGTCTTGCATCTCTTTCATAAAACTCTTCAGGGAATTTAGCACCTCTTGATTTAACAAGATTTCCAGATAAAGAATATCTTTGCTTATAAACACTATCTCTAATTTTTAAAAATGCATCAGCTTTTGCCGCTCTATCAGATAAAGTATAGCCATTTTCTTTTGCTTCTTTAACTAAATTCTTTGCTATATGGTCAAATGCTTGTTTTGTTTCGGGACTTAATTTACTACTACCAAGAATTTCGTCTATGTATCTAACTATGTAATCTTTATTATTTAATTTACTAGCTTCAAACTTTGGGTCTTTCTCTATCATTTTAAATATATCACTACCTAAAAACTTTAAGTATTTTTCTTTTAATTGATTAGGAAAGTAATTTTCTCTAAAAGCCCTTACAGGTATGCCAGCTTTTTTTGCATCCTTATATATATTTACTAAAATTTTTCTAAATTTAATAACATCTGCGTCACCTTGGTATGCTTTTTCACCCAATCTAAAACCTAAATCTTCAAAATATTCTTTAGCTTGTTTTTCATTTTTAATTTTTATGTAATATTTATCACCCTTTTTTGTTGGTGTTTTATTACCTATTTTATAATCTGCACTAGGTACTTCTACCTGTATTCTACCAAGTTTTCTTTCTAATAAATTACCAGAGTAGAGACCAGCATCTTTTAATTTATATATATATGTTCCGGATAATGTAATACCTCTAGCATCTGCGGCATTTATATCTCTAGCTATTTTTAAACCAGTAACAGTATTATATCTGTTCTTAGTTTGCATTAAAAACTCAGGAACTAATTTACTAGTAATAACTCTTTTAGGTATGAAAAACTCATCATAACCTTGCTTTTTAAAATCACTATATATGTCTTTTTGAGTTTGTCTTTTTCTAAGTAAATCTAAAACTCTTATTTGTTGTATTGGACTAAGTTGACTAAAACCACTTTTATTCTTTTTAGGGTCAACAATTTTTCCTGTTTCACCTTCTACTATTCTTCTGAAATCTTTATCGGATATATTTAATTGTTTTTTTCTACCAAATATTTCTTGTCTACGACTTTTTACAAGAGCATCTTTAGATTTACCTGCTCTATCCCTTGCAAACCCCATATTTGTAAATTGTTTTTCAGTATATGTTTGTCTACTATCTGAAATTCTATTAGTTTGTAGATTAATATCTTTACCACTAACCTTAACACCAACTTTTTGACCATCTTTTATAATGTCTTCAAATCTAACATCTGTTAATGATTTTTTACCTGTTTTAGATGTCCATATAACATCTTGTGCTTTTTGTGCTGATACACCTTCTGCCATTGCTTTAGAAGCACTTTTCATACCTAGCTTTGGGTTATCAAATCCAGCTAATCTTGTAGCAGTAGATGGTATTCTTTTAGCCACATTCATACCAGCTATAACACCAGCAGCATGAGCATAATCTTTCCATTCAGGTGCTCTGCCCTCTAATAAAGGTGTAGCAGTACCAAATTGTGCAGTCTCTAAAGCTTTAACAGCAGTTGTCTGTGCTATTTTTTGAGTTTTAGTAACAGGTGCACCTAGTTTAGTTGATAGGTATTTACCAAATGCAGAGCCAGAACCAGAAGTAACAGCACCTAATCCAGCATTTGTAACTGCATCTTTTGTAACAATCAAAGCATCTATATCTCCTGATTGTATTTTTTGACCAAATGCAGATTGCAATCCACCATAAAGACCCATCCCACCAGCTCCACCTATAGCTGAAGACATTATTTTATTAGGTAATTTACTAGCACCAGCTTCTACTATTTCTGTAGCTAACTCTTTTGTTATACCGCCACCAATACCTTTTTGACTACCAGATTGCATTAAAACTTGAGTTGCTTTTAATTTATTTTTTTGGACAAGTTGAATGACAGTTTTTTCTGCTGCTTCTTCTGCTGCTTCCTTACTTAATCCTTTAATTACATTTTGCCTAACTAACCCTTTTATAGTTTCTTTTGCGGCTTTTTTATACCCCATATTAGCAACACCGCCTGCGAGACCACCTCCAGCAATTAAAGTTCCCATATCGGTAAGAGTAAAAAAGGATGTAACAGCCTCTCCTACGTCTTCAGCAAATCCTTTATTATCTTGATAGTCTTCACTAACGTCAAAGAATCTTTGTCCTGTAGCTATTTGATAACCAAGACCTTCTATACTATTATTGTATCCTTCTTTAACCCATTCAGGTAACCACTTACCCGGAACAAAACCATAAAGTTTAGCATCTTCTCTAGAAGCATATACTTCTTCTTCAGCTATTTTTGTAGCTTCGGGTATGTAATCTTTTACTTGTGTTTCAGTTACTTGGGTTTGATTATATATTCTGTCTCCAAGTTGTTCAATACCAGGGACAGAGTTATCATATCTTTCTGGATTTTCTCCAGCTCTTTTTAATAAATCCTCGTAATAACTGTATGCATCAGGCATAATATATTAATTTATTTTTGAATATTAGATAATGATGCTAAAATAGAATATAAATCTTTACCAAACTTTTTTTCTAATCTACTAATTACTGCATCTTTATAACCCTTATCAGATATAGATATATCTCCGCTAACAGGGTTAATAAAATCTCCAATTTTAGATTTTATATTATTTTCTAATTTAAATACCGTAATTTTTCTTTTATTATAATCTCTTGTAATAGTTGGTGATTTTTGCTCTATATTTTCTATCTTTGATTGCATTTCTTTTAAAGAATTTAATCTACTTAAATCTTTTGACAATTCTTTAGTAATATAATTAGCTGTTTGCCTATCTTCTGGAATTGACGGAACATCATACTGTAAAGCTTCTTTACTTATTTCTTCTTTAGATTTTCCTAAATCAAGTTTTGGCATAGCATCTTCTTTAGCAATATTTTCAGCAAATCTATTTTCACTGCCTGCTGTTAAATTAGGAAGCGGTAATGTATTAAGGTCGTCTGTAGAATCTGTTCCTATAACAGGTTTTTTATACTCAGTATTTATACCCCCTTCTGACTCTTGATTAGAAGATAAATAATTTTGTAAAGCTTTAGGGTCATTAGAGTTTAAAACATCTAAAAAGCCATCAATATTTTCTCCATCCATATTATCTACGCTAGCTAATAATTCAGCATCTACTTGTTGTAAAGCTTCATTGGCTTCTTCTTCTTCTATCCCATATCTTTCAGATAAAAAATTACTAGGAGATTCTTCTTCAATATTAGGTCTACCTACCTTCATATCTTCAAACTCACCTACAGAACTAGATTCAAAAACAGGGTATTTAAAACCATCTTGAATATTTTGTCTTTGAACAACAATTAACGCTTTTTCTTTTTCTAATCTTTGTATGGTTTCTTCATGCTGTTTTTTCATTTTTTCATTTCTAGCATTTGCACTTGTAGCACCCGGAATATCTACAAGGTCATTTATCTTGCCTTGTATATCATTTATTTGTTTTTCTTTACTTCTTATTTGCTGTGCATAATCATTAAAAAAATCTACTTTGGCTTGGTCATTCCATAAACTAGTATCTGTTATAAGTTTTCCTGACTTAGATGCTAAATCTGTTTGTTGATTTCTTAATTCTTTATTAATATTTCTATAATATAATTTTTCTTGAGGACTTCCTATTTTAGAAAGTCTAGCTGATTCTGATATTAAACTCTTTAAGTCATCTCCACTAGAAAATTTAGAAGTCATGTTTGAACTATTCCAATAGCCATAATTATCTTCAAAATCTTTGCCTGAAACAAATTGATTAGTTATTGTCTCTGCATCTTTTTGATTAAAAGTATCAGGAAAAAATTGTTTTTCAACTTGAATTATTTTACTAGGGTCGCCTGTTGCTTTTTTATATTCAACTGCCACTTCCATAGCTTGATTAAATTTATTATTTTTTTGAGTATCTAAAAATTTTTGCTCATTTATTCTATCTATATTTTTTTGTCTTTTATTGTTACTAGCTTGTTGTAAGAGTTGATTATTATATTGAGTAGTTCTAAAGTTCCTATCTTCTCTATCTTGCCTTTCAAGTCTTTTTTCTTTAGCTAACTGCCCATATATACTAGGTATGTTTTCTAAAAAATTACCTAGAGTATCAGAGTAATCCCCTGCTCTAGTATCTCTGTCAAATATATTTCTTCTAGCCATTATCCACCGCCTCCTGATGCGTAAGCTCCTTGTCCATATACATCCCCAGCCGCTATTGGAGTCCAACTATTTTGCATATAATTATACCGATATAAAACACCATCTGAGCCAATTTGTGTTTCTCCATCATAATTACCGGGTTGATTTGGTGAGCCACCTTGAGTGGTTTCAGTAAATCCTGCTGTCAATTCTTCTGTAGCTCTTCTTTGTCTTTCAAGCTCATCTTGTCTTCCCATGTCAATAGTATAGGCTTCAGGGTCTAAATCTCCGACAGCAGAAATTAATTGGTCTTGAAAATTACGTCTTTGTCCATATATATCTTGCTGTAAACCAGAGAACATACGCTGACCTTCTCTACCAAATTGATTAACAATGTCACTTCTAGTTGTGTCTAATAAATTAGTACCACTACCTGTAAAACCTGATGTAGCTTGTCTTTGTTGCTCTTGAACGCCAGCAGTACTAAGAGCATCTTGAGCACCAGAGTATAATCCTTCTCTACCTAATATGTAATTATCAATAGCAAACTGCTCACCTGTTTGGTCATAAGTAGGTAAAAAAGCTGAATATTTATCATCAGTTAAATAAATATCTTGACCAGTAAGAACACTTTCTTGTGTAGGCTGTCTTGTTTCATCAAATGGATTTATTTCTCCACCATCTTGATAATCTTGTACTAAGTCTAATAAATTTTTCATTATATATTTGTAAAATCAAATAAATTATATGGTTCACTACCAACTTGATTAAATGATACCATGCTAGGAGTTACCCTAGACATACCCGACGCCATAGGATTTATCGGTTGTTGGTTTAGACCAAAGCTAGTTTTAAATGGTGCAAGCTCACCATACATTCCCTGTTCAGCACCTACCATATAATTAGCTTGGTCAGTTGTTAAAGGCTTTGTAGTCTCTGGTAAAGCTTGTGGTGTAAATAAAGTACCTTGATTTGCTCTAGCATACATACTATTATCTCCACCAAATCCTGCCATTAAACCAGCTTTTAATCCACTTACAATAGCATCTTGCTCCATACCACTTCTAGTGTAATCTCTAGCAGAGCTTTCTAAACCCCTAAAAGCATCACTACCATATATTAAATCCTCATCATCCATAATACGACTATAATCTTTATAATCAGCGGCATTTAATGGATTTAAATCAAGCCTGCCTTGATAGCCAGATGATGCACCAATCTTTTTACCTGCGGCTGCTCCTGCTCCTGCTATTAAAGGCAATGCAAGACCACCTGTAGCAACACCTAACAACCCTGCTAACGCTGAAGCTCCTAAACCACCTGCTAATGAACCAAAGCCACCAAATAAAGAAGCTCTTTCTTTGTTCTTAGCTTCTTCTCTTAATGCTTCTTCATATGCTAATTGAGAATCATACTTTGCTCTCTTACGGAGTAGTGCCGCTAATGTAGGACTAACACTACCGCCATTTTGATAAGAGTAACCTAATAATGTATTCATAATAAAATTCCTTTGAATTTAGCTAAAAAATGTTATATTCCACTCATTAAATTTTTATTTCTATTTCCCATACTGATGTGATAAAAAAACCATCACTAAGATTTCCTAAGTCCATATCAGCATCTGCTTGAATTGTAATCATAGCAAGAGAATCTTTAACTACTATAGGGTTATTATCAAAATCAGCACGATTTAATTCAAATTTTGTATCATCATCTATGGTTGCATCGTATTCTGCAGTAGCGATAGTATCAGTTGTATTATCACCACTATCAACTCTTTTAACTTTAAAAGTTATATCAGCTTGTTGACTAACAATATCTATTCTAAATATTATTTTTTTAAGAGTCATATTGTATGGAGCTAAAAATCCAGTAATAACTCCAGATGTATGACCTGTGTTTTCTCCTGAATCAGCCCACGGTAGTGTATGCTCTGTAGTAGCTATGTCATCAACAAAATTATGACAAAACATTACATATTGATTACCAACTATATGACCTTTAACATCTAAATTACCACCAACTGTAAGATTTTTATCTACTATATCATTACCGTCTGCTGACATATAACTTTTCCAAAGCCTACCAAATTTTTTTCTATATATAGCTAATGGTTTATTAGGGTTTTTAGACATAGAAATTTGTCCATCAGCCATATTGTTTAAAGATGAACTATTTTGAATATTTATAGAATCTTCTTTGGTATTAATTAACCTTCTAATATTTCTATCTTTAGCCATCTGATACGGTTTTACCTCTTATTATTCTATATTCTATTGAAATTTCATTTATTTCAAATATACCAGAACTTGGTAATTCAAGTAAAAATTGTATTGTATTACAAGATATTGGAGAGCTTGCAGTGAAAGTAGCAGTATCCCAATCATCTGTAGCGGCTAATGTTTTTGTAGCAAAGGAACTAAAACTTTGTTTACCACCTACTGCATATTTTAATGGATTAACTTGAGTCTGAGATGGTGATTTATAACTAATTGTAACTGCATATATTTTTTTAATTGTAGATGGGTCTCCAAAATCTATATCTTTTGTGTATAATTTTTGAGCACCAATAGATTTAGGAATTTGTAAAAATTTATAAAAATCAGACCCATCAGATATGCATAAATTATTATTCCAATCTGTAAAAAAATTAGTATAACTTGTACTATCTGTTGTTAATCCTTGGTCTACATGAGTCCATCCATTAGTATTAAAATCATATATAAAAGAATTATCACTATGTGTAGTGCTATCACTAGGACTCCTAACAATAATAAGTGAATTACTCATACTGTCGTATCCAATCATAGGGTCTTTAATATTACTAGAACCGTTTACAAAATCAGACCACCTAAAAATAAGTCCAGCTGTATTATCAGAATTAGTAATATCATTTACACCTAATTTTCTTTCAATTAAATTAGTAACTTTTTGACCATCGTATAAATAACAACCAGAGTCAGAAACCCAAGCTACACCATATTTTGTATTAGTAGCACTGTATCTATAATTTATACCAGCATATTTTATTGTATCTTCTAAATACCACGAGGCTGGATTTGGGCTTGCTATATTTATAACGTGAACAAGATTATGTTTAAATGCTAATATTCTATCTGCAAATGTTTTTATTGCTACGTACTCACCATAATCACCTTTAGATACATCAATAAAATTATCTTTAACAAATGTATCAAATTTATTTATTTCACTATACATTAATCTGTCGCCATACTTTTCAACATCACCTGTAAATCCAGCAGTTTTAACATTAACTATAAAAGCTCTTCTATTCGCAATAACTGCATCCTTATACATTTCATTTACACCTCCAATAGATATAAATTTACTTTGATATGAATACCCATTTAAACTTGAATAAGTGTCAATATTTGGTGAATTTGAGTTCCCAGTAGCTTCTCCTATAACTTCATAACCCTTACCAGAAGCTAATGTCCAAGATGTATAATCACCAGTTAAAGAAGTTCTAACTCCTGATTCTATATCAATATCTGCAAGCAATGTTAAATCATCATCAGAACCTTGACTTCTAATATAAATTCTACCTCCAGTTATACGACCATTATAAGCAAGGTCAGCATAAACTGCCACTCTTAATGTTTTTCCTCCTGTTGCTGTGTGTGTAAAAGCAGCTATTGATGCTCCCCCATCTCCAATTTGTACTGGCAATGATTCTTGATTTCCATCATATATATATGTTTCATAAAATTCATATGTGTCTGGTAACCAACCTCCATCTAAAGTGCCATCGTCAACTGCAATATTCCAACCAACACCACGTTCTATAATTGGAGTATCTTCATCTGCATAAACATCTGGAGCTGTGCCTAATAAAAAACCACCATAATTTCTTTTATATTTAATAGGTACACCAGCAGTTCCAGATTCTTGAATACACAATAAATATTCTTTAGGGGTAGTACCCTGTGCTTCATCTATTGTAATAACTTCCCCTACTGTAGCCATATCTAAAACTTGAACATCTTCTGTATTTTCAAATGAAAAATTTTCAGCAAAACTAATAAATAAATTATCAATGTGACATTTTTCACCACTAGTTGCAGATTGTAATGCTATTTGGACATAAGATGTTGTACCAGTTGCTGTAAAATGAGATGATAAATGAGTTGCTGCACCTGTACTAACAATTCCTGTAGATGATGGCGGACTCCCATTAGAAGTAACAGTGTTAAAACCAATATTTACTGTAGAGTTCCCACCAGAAACAATGTCAACACTTAATTGATAAGTCTTACCAATAACTGTAGTAATTGGCAAACTACAATAACCTCTTGCAGAAGCTGTGTTTGTAACAATTCCTTTAGTTCCATCAGATGTAAATGAAACAGTATTACTACTATCACTTACAAAGCCATCCGAGTCAAGAACATTACTATTGCCATCTCCATTATTACCACCAAAATCAAATATATTATCATCATCATCTAATATGTCCGCAAAAAATGTTTTCTGAGCAGAAGATAAAAAACTTGAAGTTTCTGCAATTCTAGGTTTATCAATTCTTGTATCAGCAATAGTGCTACCATCGGAATGCAAAGTTTGTTTTTTAACTGAAACCCCTCTGCTTTTATTACTAGATGTTTTGTAATAATTACCAGCTGTATTAGCAGTAAAATTTGTACCTCCATAAGCAAATGAAAATACTCCAGTAACTTTAGGAGGTCTAAGTGTATTTGGATGCTCTTGCCATTCAGCAAAAGTAGGACTTACGCCAGTATTAGCATTACCAAATTGATGTCTTTGAATATAACCATACCATTTTATTCTTGATTCACACCCTTCTTCAATATTACATACACGTAAAGATTCATCTATAAATAAATATATATATTTAGCATTGCTACCTGAAAGAGTAGGATTTATTTCTTCTACTTGATAACCATTACCAGCTACAGTATAATCTGTAGTAGCATTATTAGACCAAACATCTATATTTCCAGCATTATCTACGTCACCCATAGCAAGAAGCTTATCACCAGATGGTCTAATAACATCAATAACAGGGTCTGTAGAACCAGCACTTTCTTCAGTTACTATTTTTTTACCTTTTAAAGCATAGTAAACGTCAGTCCCTGTTACATTTATACCACGAACTGTAAATACACCATTATTACTTGCAGTTCCGCTAATTCTAATTGTGTCACCAACTTTTATGCGTTCACTTGTGTATATGGTACTACTATTAACATCAGTACCATCTTTTAATTTCATATAACTTTTAAAAGGAATTGGCATAAGTATTAATTAGGTTCTATCACATCTTGAGCAGCTGATAAATCAACGCCATCACCAGATGAAACTTTTCCAAAAGATATATTACCATCTGATGTCCCAATAGTTAAACTAGTACCATTAGTATGGTGGGTTAAAGTTATTGATTCTGTTGAACTTCTACCGTGGTCTGATTCAAAATAAAAAGCACCATATCCGCCTCCACCTACAATAGTAGCTAAACTTTCTACAAAATATTCTGATAGGTTAGTAGTGCCATCATTTGATTCTATATGAGCATACAACCCACCGGAAGTTTTTATTTTACCAATAGCGTCAATAGACATATTATTAATAAAACTAGATTCATTTTCAGCAATATCTCTAGGGTCACGTTTTGTATTCATTCCCCCAGAGAAATCTCTAATTATGTATTTTTGTTTAGGCATTTACCAAAGCTTCCATTTACTTTGGATTACAGCTTTTGCTACATCAAGTGCCTCTTTCATTACTTTATCTTTTTCTGATTTAGTTAATTTTTTATCTCTCATACCATCTTCTAGTGCTTTTACTAACTCACCTATTTGCACTACAATGTTTCTATTTTTAGCAGTTACAGATGTTGCATAACCTGCAACCCCTAATCCAACCATATAAAATAAGTTAGACCAACTTAGCCAATCGCTTATAAAATCCATATTATTTTTTCTCCTTTAATGTTTGTTTAATTTCTGAAATATCTTGCATTATTACATCTAGTTTATAATTAATTAAATTTTCATCAGCTTTTAAATCAATTTCTTTTTTAATAGCATCTATGTCATATTTCATAAAACCAAATGCAAGAGTCATACTGCATATTAAAACAGCTACTGTTATTACATTTTCTATAGAAATATTTGTATTTAATTTCATTTCTTTCTACGTCTTTTTTTTGCTGTTTTAGCAGAGCGTTTAAAAGCTTTAGATGTAGGAGCACCCTTTGAACCGGGTTTTCTCATCTTCTCTTTACTACCAGCTTTAATTCTTTTTCTTTTAGCGTGTATATTTGCATACAAACCTTTTTTCTTTTTAGCTTTTTTTCTTGGCATAATAACTCTTATTTACACTTCCACCTTCTTCTAGCTTGTCTTATTCTAGAATTAGGATTATTTTTTGTTTTAGCAGAACTTCGTTTTAATTGACCTTTAGACCTAGCACAATATGACTTTCTTCTTTTAGCAGCTTTACTACCTTTTTTAACTTTTCCTGTTACAGCAGTTTTTAACTTAGAACCGGGATTTGCTTTTCTATAAGCCCTTACTCCCTTTTTAGTCATACCTGCTCCAGATTTAGTTTTTCTATAATTACCGCCTTTACCAGTAGTTCTTCTTATAGCTTTTTGTTTTTTTCTTGGCATAATAACTCCTAATGTTTTCCATTTAACCTGCTAATAACACCTTTTATTTCCGATATTTGATTATCCAAATCATTAATTTCCTTCGTAATTGAATCAAATTTTCTGTCAAG
>TARA_R110002012_G_scaffold70690_5_pt1 | contig 13506 bp, 8 predicted proteins | sample TARA_R110002012 | Tara Oceans TARA_R110002012 (sample SAMEA4396515) | marine metagenome | biome: Westerlies Biome; feature: [DCM] deep chlorophyll maximum layer (ENVO:01000326); material: water (ENVO:00002006), including particulate matter (ENVO:01000060) such as... | depth 40 m
TGGCAAAACAAAAAGGGTACGCATACATAGAAGAAAAGGTTCTTCAAGCAATACCTTGTTGGAATCAATGGACTAGACAACTAAGAAGAATATATTTAGCACTACCGGCATTTGGTTCATCAGATTTTGCGATACAAGAAATATGCGAAGAGCTTGGATTTAATTACGAGAGTGTCCAGAAAAAAATAATTACGACCCCAAGTTTTAAAAAGTATCTTGACATGTATAGAGAAGATAATGCCTACCCTGTTGTTTCTGAAAGAGCCGATGGTAAATATACCTACCGAATAAAACACGATGATTTAAAACAGGTATATGGTCAGTACGCAGATATAATTAACTATTTCCATATGGAAGACTTAAAGGCACAGGGCAAAGGTAGCGAGTTTGCATTAAGGGTTATTGACCAGAGAAAACTTGTAGAGATGAATGCATCAGAAATTGAAGAGGATAAGCCGGATGGCAAAGTAGAGGTTAAGTTATTTGATACAGCATAATTTTTATCCGTGGCAAAAGAACATGGTAGATTCAGATGCCAAAATAAAATGGGTACAGGCTGGAAGACGTGCTGGAAAGACAAGAAGTTCTTTAATGGAAGCTATGAATGTTATACAGAAAGCAGCCACAACTCCTGTAACTGTCGGTAATTCTACAGACCAACTAACAGCAAAAGAAGCTAACCTAGTTCCGGAGATTCATGTATGGACAGTCGCACCAACCAGAGCACAGATGCTTCAGGTATGGAATGAGATGCAAACATTTATTCCAGAACAGTATGTAAGAAAGACTAGAAGAAAAGGACAGGCAGGTGGTCGTGGTGGTGGATTTAAACAAGATGACTTACATGTATGGTTAGATTTAAAAAATACTGCCGGCACAACAGATGGTCTATACAGAACAGAAGTATTCTGGGAGTTAAAGTCAGCAGATAATCCAGAGTCATTGCAGACTGTTGGATTAGATTTTCTACACATGGCTGAAGCACAGGATATTAAAGAAGGTGCATGGAGCAAGGTAAGACCTACTCTAAACTCTCCGGGTAGATTAGGAAGAGCAATAGTTGAAGGTGTTCCCCCAGAATCTACGCAACATTGGTTTGCAAGAAACTGTAAGATATCAAGAGAAAACCCAACTAAAAGAAGAGCATATTTTCATGCAACTACATTTGACAATACAGGATTAACTCAAGAAGACAGAGAAGAGATTGAAGATGAGAAACAGGCACTTACAGAAGCTGTATGGGAAAGATTCTATATGGCAAAGCAACCAGAAGGTGCAGGTAACTTCTTTACGAACATTGAAGCTGCATATTCCAAAGGTGCTGTAGAACTTGCACGACCAATAGAAGGAAGACACTATGTTGCAGGACTTGACTTGGGAAGAACTAATGACCCTACAGTTATGATTGTTAAAGACAGGCAAACTAGAGAGTCGGTTGCAGTTGTAGAATTAAAAAAGACTGATTGGTCTTTACAGGTAGAAACAATTAAGGCTTTAAGTGTAAGATGGGGAATTGAGGAAATATATATGGATTCAACAGGACTTGGTGGTAAATTTGGAGAAGATGTACTTTACAGAGAACTGATGGAAGAGAGTATTCCGGTAGTGGGATATAATTTTACTCCACAAAAAAAGTATCAATTATTTCTAGATTATGCTATATCTTTAGAAAAGGAAACTGTGTCTTTCCCCCAAAATTGGGTTAAACTGATAAGTCAGTTGGAAGACATAGGGCATAAAGAAAGTGCAAACAGAGGACACACTTTTTATAACGTGTCTGGTGCACATGATGACTGGGTGGATGCAGAATGTTTATCATTGATGGCTTGTGACCCTGCAATGGAAGGAGTAACTGGTGACAGATTTATTCCTACTTCTATTTCGGGAATCATACCCATGAATGCAAATTCAAACTACATAAATAAAAATTCTAGACTTCAAAGAGTTAAGAAGGCTAGAAAAGAAAAACAATTAGAAGAAGCAGGTATATCAATGGAAGATTACATGCAAACTATAAGAAGCATATAATATGGTTACAACATACGGACAATTATCAGAAGAAGCAAAGCCAGAAGAAGATATAGCTAGAGAAGCAGCCAACCCTATTGATGAACCATTTGTATCAATAGAATGGGTTATTGGAAAATTAAAAGAGGGAAGATTTAAGTTTAGAGAATTTTATGATAACTGTAATGAGTCAGAAGATTTTTATTTAAACAGATTTGATTTTTCTATTCCTGAAACAGGAACAATGCTTAGATTAGGAACAGCACAGTCTGTTGTAAACTCTCTAGTTGCACACGTTACTCCACAATTTATTGACATATCTGTACCTGCTCCCGGAGCAAGGGGTCAGGCAAGAGCAGAAAACATGGAGAAGTTTTTAACAGGTGCAAATCACATGATTGAACAATTTACTCCAACTAGAAGAGAGATTGCAAAACACATGGCACTTTATGGAATTGCATTTGAAAAAACAGAGTTTGCTGCAAATAAATGGGAAGAGTTTCCAGAACCACCAGAAGATGATGAAAACATTGCAGAATATAAAGAAAAACTAAACGACATACTTGACAAAAGAAATATAAACTTTCCAATGCAATCAAGTGCTGTCAATCCTAAAATGATGGTTTGGGATACTAACAATGGTCCCAACCCTAGATGGGTAATACATTTTTACGAAGTAGAAGCAGAATGGGTAAATGCACATTTTCCAAATTGGAAAGGTAAACTTACAGGAACTGTAGAGTTCGTAGAAGTATGGACATACTCACAGGTTGCTTACATGGCTGATGAAAAGTGGGCACTTGAACCTAAAAGGCATGGTTACAATACTTTGCCATTTACTATTTATCATCCTAACACAGGATTATTTACAGAAGGTGTTAAACCAGAAGAGTTGTATAGAGGAATCTTGCATGGCAACTTTGACATGATGAGAGCAGAGTCAAGACTTGCATCTCAATATCTTGACATAGTTGCACAGAGTGCTTGGCAAACTAAAGACTTTACTGGTCCACCGGGTATAACAGAACAAGTAATGGAAATGTACGAAGAAACACCGGGTGCAAAAAACTTTGTACCACAGAATGTAAGTATAAATCCATCACGAGTTGTTGAACCACCGGCTTCAATTAATATTGCTCAACAGATGATGAGTCAATCTATTGAAGCAAACACAGCACCTGCTGTGGTCAGGGGAGAACGACCACAAGGTGCTGCTAGTGGTTATCATACAGCAGTTTTAGCAGGTATTGCAGCTTTGAACTTTGGTCCATACGTTGAAGCAGCACAAAGAGGACTGCAAAATAGAAACTCAATTATTTTAAATATTGTTGAAAATGTAATTAAAGATAAGGTAACTGTATTTGGAAAAACAGAAACTGGACCATTAGATGCAGTTATTAAACCAAACGACATAAGAGGTCACTATGTAAACATGGTGCAACTTACTCCTACTTCTCCAGAAGAACAGGAAAGAAAGTTAAACTTGTGGAACCAGTTGTGGTTGTCAGGATTTACAGACCATGATACTGCACTTAGAAAAGCAGGTGTATCAAATGCATTTGAAGTTAAATCTAAGATACTTGCAGAACAATTCTTAAAATCAGAACAAGTACAGATGGCTTTGCAGCAAGCAGCAGCAGAGAGAGTTCCGTTGTTACAACAGATTGTTGAAGCAGCCGGTGGTGGTCAAACAAGTGGAGAGCAGGCTAATCAAATTGCACAGAGTATTTACAACCAGCAACCAAACGCTGGTCAGTTCTCTACGACTAATCAGCCGGCAAGGACACTTGCATCTGAAGCAGAAAGAGTGCAAACTAATACTAGACCGGTGATTCCGGGTAGTTTGCAAGAACAAGACTTGGTAGCCAGAGAAATATCTTCTCCTGCTAGAACAGGAAACAGAAGAGTACCGACCTCTGACTTACCACCGGGGATGAGATAGATGGCAAGAAAAACAGATAAAACAATACCTACAGCTTTCGGGCATTTTGATGATTTGATAAAATCTTTTGTCAAGGAGTCAGAAAGTGTATTGGGTAGTTATGTACAACCTGATTTGCCAAAAATGAAGAAAAAACAAGTAGGGCAAACATTTAGCAACCCTTTCTTTGAGAAATAAATATGGCAATATACGAGATAAGATTATTAGGAAATAATGGAAGGCAATATACCGAACCAATTAATGCTAGCAGCCAAGCTGAAGCAATAAGAATAGCAAATTCTTTTACGCAAGAAAGTGGTGCAAGAGTTTTAGGTGTATCTGATGCTAATCGTGGCAATAGTAACAATTTACAAACTGTTCAGGATTTAGGTTTAAGCGAGTCACCTTTTTTGCCAGATAATAATCAATTAACAAGAAGTGTACAAGCAACTCCTGCACTTTCTCCTTCAGTTTCTCCTTTTCAAGCAGGTCAAACAACTGACCCATCTTTGCAACTTCAATCAATAGCTGATATGTCAGTAGCAAGTAATCCTAATGTACCTTTTGCACCAGAAAGTGAAAGGACTTTTACAAGTAATATTCAAGCTGAACAAGAAGTAAAAAATTTGCAAGAATTTAGAGATAAAGAAATATCAGACATAAATGACAAGATATTTGAACACATTACAGAGGGAGATGGTTTTTCATTAACAGCCGGAGTAGATGGTCAAATGGATGCTTCTAAAGTTTTAACAGACATGATACAAGATGGAGATATTGACACAGGAACTGCTCAATATTGGATGCAAAATCATAATAAAACTTCCGAAGGTCAAGAAATGGATTTATTTTTAAAAGATTCAAATGCACAAGCAGTTGCTAAATCAAGTGAACCTTCTCCAGCTTTTGGTGGATGGTCTAAAAGACTTGTGCAAGACCAAGCTAGTAAAAATTTTAATAGAACAAATGATTCTGGTTCAAATTACAGATTATATGAATATTCAAAAGGTGGTGAAACAGTAAGAGTTTATCATTTAGTTTTGCCGGGTGAAGGCAATAATTTTTTAGCATCAAATGTTGAGATACCTGTAACCCCTAATGCCTTTGAAGAAGGTAAAGGTTGGTCTGACATTGAATACGATGATTTTATTATGTACAACAACAGGACTGTAGGAGATTTAACAGAAAAAGGAATTCCTGCTGAACAAAGATTATTGTATTCACAATTAGGTGATTATTTAACAGAAGTAACAAAAACTGCAAATGTTGGTGGAGAAGATTATACTTACAGTCCTTATTTTAATGCTTGGATAAAAGGTAACCAAACTGTTGGAAGAGGAATTGATTTTGATAAATTAGCTGAAGCAGGTACTTTTTGGCAAAAACTTTCTACTATTTTACCACAACTGCTTGCTAAAGTAACTCCGGGTGTAACTCAAAAAGACGTAGTACGAGATTTTTTTAATGATTTAACAGCAGACCCTTCAACAGGAATATATCTTCCATCTTCAAAAAGAGATGATACAGACCAACAGGTTGCTGACCAAACACAAGGATTTGATTTTGAACAAGATGGAACAGCACCTCCAGCAGTTGCACCACCTTTTGTTGACCCATCGGGAGTAGGACAAGAAGCAGGAATGGTACCGGGTTTTGCTCCGGGTACTGGTATGTTTAGTGGAACTGACATAGACCCTAGAACCCAAACAGAAGATGGTGATTCTAGATTTGTTACCCCTATTGACCCTGAACCAGAAGTTGTAGATGTACAACCTTCTGTAAATCCGGGTAACTTAGATGAACTTTTTGATAACTTTGGAATTGACACAGGTGTTTTTGGTTTAACAACTGATTCGTTGCCGGGATTCCCTATAGATTTATTTCAAAATCAAGATTTATTTGTAGATGTTACTGAAACAGAACAAATACCAAATCCTTCTTATAGAGGAGTTAGAGGAAGTGGTCAGCCAGATGAAGATGGAAATGTAGAATTTTATCAAATTACAAACACTAGGCGAGTTGAGAATCCTGCAATTAAAGCAGCTCTAGATGCTTATGCAGAACAGTTGAGAGCAAAGACTGAATTACAAGGTCAAACATCTGACATAATATCTCAACAGATACAATCTACTAGAGGCATGGGTGTAGGTGCAGATAGACTATCACCACAAGAGTTAGCAGACTTAGAAAGAAACGTATCCCTAATTGGTGCTTCAGAAGGATTGTTAACTGCACCGGGTCAATTTGAACAAGAACTAGGTGATTTTAGATTACAACAATTAAGAGAATCTGGTAGACCACAAGTTCAACAAACTTTGGCAGGAATATATTCTGACCCTGTTGCTTTTGGTTTAGCTACTGGAACTGAAGAAGGTAGAAGATTTTTAAATCAATTACAGAATCAAGCGTTTCAAGAACAACCATTTCAGCAACAACAAACAACTATGGGTCAACCATTTGGTCAGGCACCTATTCCTTTAACTGAAATCAATGTAGACCAACCATTTGGTGGAATGATGCCGGTTAGTACAAACCAAACAGTTACCAGTAATCTTTCTGGAACTGGGTCAGGATATGTACCACCAAGTGCTGCACAATTACAAGAAGCAACTCCATTAGAATCAGGTATGCAGTTAGCACAAGCAGCAGGTGCAGGAATATATGGTGAAGATGCATTAAGAAGGCGTGTAGCAGAAAGCACTCCATTTGGAACAAATGTAGGAAGTTCTGTATTAGCTCCTACAACATTAAGAAGAGGAACTTCAGCAGACCCATTTAGTGGTGCAGCAAGAGGGTTTTAAATGACCACTCCCAATCCTTTTAAAAAAATTGAAGATATAGAATCAGGAGAATATCTTAGAAGAAGATTAAATCCTGAATCTTTGCAAGAAGTAAGAAGGTTTCAGCAAGCAGATATTGCAAGGCAAGCAGCAACTGCTAGAGAAGAAGATGAAAGAAATCCTTTTGATAATACAAATTTGCAAATACCATCAGAAAAGGAAGAACCTAAAGATAGGAAACTTTGGCAAAAAGCACTTGATGCAATAAGTTTTTCTGGAGATTTAGCAGCAGCTACTTTTTATTCTTTAAATGTGCCGGGTGGAGAAGAAAATAATCGTACTTTTTTAGAAAGGTCAAGAGAAGACCAAATAAAAGAAGGTGGTTCAGGGATTGATGAGCCTATCTATAAAAGAATAAGAAAAAGAAGAGCAGAATTATTAAATATAGACCCAAATGACCCTTGGGGAGCTGCTAAATTCACTATTCCCTTTTCTGGTGGAAGTTGGATTGATTATGCAAAAGCAACTAGAAAAGCATATCTAGAAGCTAAAGAAGACAAAGCATTAAAACCGGGAGCAGGTTTTGCTGCTGAAATTGGTTTTGACCCTACTACATACACAGGTCTTGGAATTGTTAAAGGGTTTAAAGCAGCTAGAAAAGGAACTAAATATTTAGCAAGTAAAGGTAAAATAGCAGATAGTGTAGATGCAGTAGACCCAGATAACCTATTTAAAAATGTTCCTTTTTCAAAACCAAAAACAACTAGAGAAGCTGAAATGGCTATGGGTGTAGATGAAATTATAGAACCAGACAAAGGGTTGTTTGGAATATTTAAAAGAGCAAATGACAAAGTTGCAGACAATTATTTTGGAAAAGGTATTGCAGCTTGGAATTATACTTCAGATAAATTATTTGGCAGAACAAGAAGATATTTAAAACAAACTCCCCTTACTCAAGCTATTTTAAGAAGAAATATTAGAGAGTCTGATGCTATAACCCAAGGTAATGTTGGAGCAGTATCATTTAAAAATTCAGGTAGAAGAGCAGGTGCAACAGAAGAGGATATGGATGATGTATTTAATAATTTTTTAGATGTTGATGGCTTAACTCCACAATTAAAAGTTAATGGAAAAACTTTAAAAGATTCAGATTTTAAAGATGTGTATCAAACTTTAGGAAAAAATTTTCCAGATGAATTTAAAATAAAAACATACAAAGGAAAATTAAATTCTGCTGATTTAATATCAGGAATGTTTACTCAACCAATAAGAGTAATTGCTAAACAAGAAGGTAAGTATATAGATGAACTTACAGCATTAGATTTAAAAAAATATGTAAGATTTGACAATGTTCCAGATGAAATAATTATTGGTGCAGCACATGCTATGGGGCAACTTGCATTTCAAAGAAATTTACTTAAAAAGGCAGGACTTACTGTAGCAAGTTTATTTCAAGATATTAAAGTATCAAAATCAGTTGCAAAATTTTTAAATACAACAGAAATGGAACAAATATATTTTCCTCACGAATTAACTGTTTTAAAAGCATTTGATGGAAATATGAAAAATACTTTTGAAGTAAAAACAGGAGTAAAGAAAACTTTTAAAGAAATAGAACAATTTCAAAAAACTAGAAATTTAAATTCTGAAGAAATAACTCAAGCTATAATTGATGGCAATATGAAATTTAATAACGTAAGTACAGCTTTACTTTTACAAAAAAGACAAATTGACAATATTATAAATAATCAAAAATTTGTTGATGAAATAGGAAAAATTGAAAGTGTAAATATTCTTGATGATGTTAATTTAAAAGCACTTGATAATTTAGTAAATTCTACAGGACCAATTACAGCAAAATCTATAAAATCTTTAGACAATGAAAACACTAAACATCTTTATGAAATGTTAAGTGGATTAAGCAAAAGTAAAAGAGTAACTAAAAAAGATGTAGCAGATGCTGTAGGTAGAAGATTTAGCACTAAAGACTCTATTAATTTAAATGATTTAGATAGATTAGTTTCAGAAAATAAAATTAAACCTAAGCAATTTAGTAATGTTTTTTTTAGAGATGATGCACAAGCTAAACAAATTGCAAAAGAATTTAATTTTAATCCAGAAACTAAACTTTGGTCAGGTATCACAGGCTTTGAAAGAGCAAACAATGTATTAAGAACTGTTGGAACTGGATTAGATTTTTCATGGCATATGTTACAAGGTCTTGTAACTTTAGGTGCTGCTACAGCAGTTAATCCAAAATTATTTGCTGTTTATGGTAGGTCTATAAAATTTGCAGCATTAGCTTTTGTAGATAAATCTAATATAGCTTATATTATGAGCAAACAAGACCCTGCCTTAATAAGAAGAGCTGTAGATGATGGAAATATAAGGTTTACTCAAGATGCAGTTGATGCTTTTGCAGGAACTTCTGGAATATCAAGTATATCAGAAACTTTAAAAACAGCAGTTGAAAAAATTGTACCTAATCAACATTTAGCAAAAGGAATAAACTTTGTTTTAAACACTCCGGCTGCTGCATTTAGAGGAGCTCAAAGAGCTTTTAATGTGTCAGGGGATGTTATTAAGCTAGAAGGTTATAAAGTGTTTGAGCCTATGATAGAAAGACAAGCTGACGAAATAATAGAAAAAGGTTTATCAAAAGGTGCAAGCAGAGATGAAGTTGTAAAAGGATTAAGAAAACAAATAGGTTCTTTTTTAATGAAATCAACAGGTGGTATAGATTCTGCTGCTTTAGGATTGCCTGCATCACAGCAAGCTGTTGAAAGAGCATTTTTGTTTTTTTCACCTTCTTATACAAGAGCTTGTCTTAGTTTTATTGCAACTGCTTTTACTAAAGGAGATTTAGAAGGTAAATTAGCTAGAAGGTCTTTGCTTGGATTAGCAATGTTTGGAACCACAACTTATACTGCAATGGCTTCTTCTTTAGGACAAGAACCAAAATTAGACCCAACTAGAGGAGATTTTATGAGTCTAAGAATTGGTGATAGTGATGTAGGGTTTGGAGGTTTTTACAGGTCTTTCTTAGGAATGTTAAGTAAAACTGGGGATAGTTTTGCAGAAGACAGAACTTTTGAAAAAGACAGAACAAATCCAATATTAGCATGGTTAAAAGGGAGGACTTCCCCAACAAGTAGCACAGCTTGGGATTTGATTACAGGTTCTAACTTTCTTGGAGAACCTTTAGAAACAGATTTAAGTTCAAGAGCAAAATATATTGGAAATAAATTTACTCCTTTTTGGGCAGAAAATGTATTTACTACAGACCCTGTAACAGGAGATTATCAATGGACAGATTTAAATAAAGCTGGTTTAGCTGCTGAACTTATTGGATTTAGGTCAACTCCAATAGATGTATTTGATGAAACAAGAAGAGTAAGAGATGAATTTGCAGATGAGTTTTATGGCAAAAAATGGAATGATTTAACTAACGTAGAAAGAACTTTAATTACTAGAGAATCAGAATATTTAAAAACTTTACAAGCAACATCTAAAGAAGTATCTGCTAGAAGAGGCACAGAAGTTCAGGGTCAATTAAATGATTATTATAAAGAATCACAAGCAATATTAAAAACTTACAATTCTCAAGTAGAAGAAGGTGTAAAAATGTTAAACAGAGGTGTTTTAGACCCAGCAGGACTACGAACAACTTATTTAGCTTCAGCAAGTGATGAAATGTATGCTGCAAGAAATACTCTTAGAGCTAGAACAGAAGAAGGTGATTTAAGTTTAGTTAGCATTTATTTTACTGATATAGCAGGAGAAAACGAAACACTTCCAAAAATAGACTATCAAGATGATGTACTTGACGTAGCGTATAAAGATTACATAAATGATGTTTTAACAAATCCTGAATTAGAAACAATAACTGGAGAAACAGATTGGTACGCTAGAGATGAAGCTATAACAAATTTTAAAAATAGATGGGAACAAAAAGGTATTGAAAATGTTTTAGATTATGTAAAAGCTAGAAGCATTGTTGCAAAAGACCATCCACCAATAGTTGCTGAATATTACGCTGCAAAAGATTATTTTGCATATTACTGGAAAGAAACAGAAAGAGCAGTTATTAATGATGTAAGTGAATCAGATGCTTTGGCTTATAAAAGATGGAAATTAGAACCAAACGAAACTGTAAAAGCAGAAATATTAAAAAATTACCCCACTATAAGAACTATGAATTCTTTAATAGGGGGTGCTAGAAAAGAACTTAGAAAATTAGACAAATCAGTTGATGGTTTCTTGTACAGATGGGGTTATACAACTAAATTAGAAAACTCTTTAAATAAGGGAAAAGAAGACGTTTGGAGATATCCAACACCATTTACACTTGAAGAATATCAAGGTTCGTTGTAGATTATAAATATATTTTAAACAATAGAAAGGGTTACGGCTCATGTTAGAAGAAAAAGAAGTCACGGCTTCAGAAGAAACTGTCAAGGCAGAAGAGCAACAGATTGCTGAACAAGTTGCAGAAAAAGTAGAACAAGAAGTTACTGAACAGGTAACGGAGGAAGTTAAGGCACAAGAAAAACCTCTGTCACCCGAAGAAATTCAACAGATGGTTGAAAGTGCTACTACTAAATCTTTAAATAGTTTTAAAGGTAGTTTTGCAAACTGGACAGCATCACAGCAAAAAGAACTTAAAAATCAAATAGACGAGGTGCTTAATCCTTTAAGGGAACAAGCTAAAATCATTGAAGAATCTAGAATTCAAGAAATGTCGCCTGAAGAACAAGCAGAGTATTACAAATCTCAACTGCAAAAAAAACAAGAGGCTCCTAAACAGGAACCTCAAGTTCAGCAAGAGATGAGTGCAGACCAAACTGTTTTAGCGAATATGACTCAAGATTTAATTAATGAAAGTGGTTTGAACATAGATATTAGGGATAGCAGGGTTTGGAAAGGTTATGCTGAAGGTATGAACACTAGGCAAGCTATTAAGCTAGCAGAGAAAAATATTGAAGCAATAAAAACTCCAACTCCAGCTACTCAAACTCCAGTTCAAAAGGAACCTAAAGTTGAACAAGCACCTATTCCGTCTACTTCTGGTGCACCTAAAAGTGGTTCAGGGAGAGTTACATCTCAAGCTGATTTAGCAGAAATGATGGCTAATAACCAAATTGATGCAACACAATTTAGGCAAGCTAGAAAAGAATTAAAAAATCAAGGTTATACTAACCTTTAAAAATTAGGAGAAAAATACAATGGCAAGTGGATTGACATTATCGTCAAGTTCAAGTCTGTCAGACATGTCTAAAATTGTTATTGCTAATGCAATTTCAAATATAGAACCGGCTGGTCCAACAAACCAGTTAGTGAGTAGATATGATATTCCTCAAGGTGCAAAGCAAGTTAACATTCCAATTTGGGGTAGAAACGATGCTGTAGCAGTTACTGAAGGTATTGACATATCAGCTCCTGAACAACTTTCTGTTACTGTGACAAGCATTACTGCTTCTGAACACGGAATCATGACTTTTGTTTCTGATAGACTTTCTAGACAAAACAACGAAGACATACTTGCACACGTTGGTGAAGTACAAGGTGGAGCTTTAGGAAGGTTGCTAGAAAGCGACCTTACAACTCTGTTTGATGGGTTTTCAAACTCAATCGGAGCAGCAGGAAGCTACCTTACTTACTACCACGTTGCAGGTGCTGTGTCTTACTTAAAAACTGACAACAATGCTTCTTTCGGAATGGCTCCGGGAACTCCAAGTGGTGTATTCCACCCAGAGCAGATTAGAGCTTTCGTACAAGAAGTAACTGGTATCCAAGGTGGTGGAAGTACTGGTATGGCTGCACAGCCTATTCCAGAAGGTATTACTGCTGATGTGGTACAAAACTACTTTAGAGGAAATGAAAGAGCCTTTGGTGTTCCAATTTACCAATCAGGTGTATTGACACGAGATGGTTCTGGTGACTCTAAAGGAGCAATTTTCGTTCCAGATGCAATAGCTTTGGCTATGGCACATGAAATGGAAGCTGAAGAAGAAAGAGATGCTTCACTAAGAGGTACCGAAATGGTAATGGTTGGTGAATGGGGAGAAGCTGAAGTAGCTGACCCATGGGGTGTTGAAATGCTCGGAGCTTCAGACGCTATATAAGGAGATTAAATGACTACTAAGCAACAAGATTACTTTATAAAAGAGATTGATAATAATGAAGAACATCTTTATACAACAATCTTTGATTCAGTAAGTGGTGACCCTTTTCGTGTAAAAACGGATAGGATTGGACACTATCTGTCTAAAGTAAAAAGAAAATCTAAGTTGCAAGGTGACAAATTAGTCTTCTCTGATGAATATGTAAAAGCATTCGTCAAAACTAAAGAAGAAATTATTGGTTCTCCGTCTTCCGGCAAGATTGATAGGGTTGCTCCTATTAGTCAGGTTAAAGCTGGGAAGCGAAGACGAGGTAGGAGAGGTAGAAAGAAATGACTACTTTATTAGACAGATGGGAAACCATCATTAAAGGAATTAAGTTTGAGAAGAGATGGAATGATATTCTTGAGAAACATCTTAAAGATAACAATCTAAAAGAACTTCCCGAACCTGATTGGTCTGATGACCCTACCATGGCTTACATATATCTTCCTACTCGCTCCCTTAATGGTGATGCAGTCCGGTTAGATAGAAGCAAGGCAAGGATGTTTCCAGAAAGCATCGTTGGGTATCTTGAGAAAGGTGGTCTTATGAAGCTCCCTGCAAAGGTTGTAGCATCTAAGACAGAAGAGCAGCTCCCCAAGATGGAAACGGAGAAACCAAAACCTCAAAAAAT
>TARA_R110002012_G_scaffold50477_2_pt1 | contig 13501 bp, 13 predicted proteins | sample TARA_R110002012 | Tara Oceans TARA_R110002012 (sample SAMEA4396515) | marine metagenome | biome: Westerlies Biome; feature: [DCM] deep chlorophyll maximum layer (ENVO:01000326); material: water (ENVO:00002006), including particulate matter (ENVO:01000060) such as... | depth 40 m
GCATGAGCGAAATTGAGGCTAAAACAGAAGTCGTTAGAAGACAGGAGTTGATTGAATGAGTGATAGAGATTTTGAAGCATACAAGAAGTCCACATACAAGTGGGAACCGGGGCACGAATTACATTTACGAATCACTAAGTCTAGCCTGACTAGTGACTTTGATTACTGCCCACAACAGTATCATTACAAGCGTAGAGAGGGTCGCAAGACTCCTCAAACAGATGCTATGATGAAAGGTATCAATATACACAATGCAATGGAAGAGTTCTATGTGTATGTCAGACCCAATATCAACAAAGTACTGAAATTACTCAATGAAAAGAAGAGAGATGAAGCACTCGATTTGTTTATCAAAAGTGTACCTGAGCCTGAAGAGCCTTGGGAACTAGGAGAAGGCCCAGTTATAGTAAAAAGGCTGAATTGGGAGTTGGATCGACTAGGGGCCACGCAAGGTGAAAACTTCTTGCCAGTCATTAACGAAGATGAAATACATGTATTCACTGAGCGTGAGTTTGTACACAATGGGGAAACTCACATTGTACCCATTCACTTTGCAGGCATGATAGACCGTGGATTTGAAAACGATGATGGTACTATTAGCCTGATGGAGTTAAAGACAGGTAAATGGAAGCAGAAGTGGGATAAGAAGAAGAACGACTGGGCTGATGATAGATACAAGGTACAGGGTATGCGTAAAGAAATGGCATACTACGCCGACTTACTCAAGATGGCAGACCATCCACTACAGAATGTAACTCATTGGGGTTGGTTCTACCCTGACGGCTCCTGTGGCGATGATATGGAAGGTGTCAGGTTCATAGACAGTTGGAAGCACGAGAAGGTAGTTAAGTCCTATTCTAAGTCCTTAGATAAGGACATCAATAATCTATTAGAGGCCTACTTTACAGATAACTTCCCACCGAAACCACACCAAGGTAAATGTGCTTGGTGCAGTTTTACTGAAGATTGCCCCGCTTGGAAACCCGGCGGTGAGCATCACTGGCCGAGGTGGTAAAATGCACATGACTTTTGATTTCCCAAGAGAAGTATTAGAACTAAGCACAGAGAAAGGGAAAGGCTTCAGAAAACTAGTATCAGACACTGCACAGTTTGAAAGGTACTGGGCTGGTAAAAACGGCGTATCTAATGCCTACATGACAGTCTATGGCTACCGTGCCACTGAAGCACCTAATCACAGAAGAGTCAACCTACAGACACCTATTATCAGGCACTTTGTACTCGACTTCGATCCCAAGGACTTTACTAATCCTAAGCGACCCGATGTACCTCTTGAGGTACCCCTGAATCAAACACTGAGGTTGCACAAAGAGTTACTGAAGAATGACATAGAGCATGGTGTATGGTTTAGTGGCGGTGGGTTCCATATTTGGATAGCATTGTCACAAATATACACGCCAGCAAGCGGCTCTCATTTGTCCGCTATCAGAGAAGCAGGGATGAAACGAGTCAATGACTGGATAAAGGATTTAGATTTGTTTTGCTCGGACCCTGCCGTGCCATTCGACACAAGTGGCCTTATTCGTATTCCTAACTCCTACAATGCCAAGCGTGGCTATTGGAGTGTACCCCTCGACACTAGCGATTTAGAAAATGGCGTAGACCATATACTAGAGAAGGCACTAGACCCCATAAGTGGAGTCAAGACTTACGGTTCCAAAGGCATAAAATTACAGGTTAAGAAGCCGGGGGAAAAGAAGGGTGTATTCCAAAAGAACACCGTTCCCCTCGACCTACCAACTCTCAAAATGGATGGAGTGATTATACTACCTTGTCTAAACCAAGCCGCCTGTCAAGTGGGTGGTAACCCTAGCCATGATGCGAGAGTACAACTGGCTAAATATCTAGCAAAGCGCTTGAGGCATTTCTTACCACTTGACAAGTTCTCACCTGATGTATTGGAAGGCCATACCGAAAAGATAGTCTCGTTCATTAAGAGCCTGCAGTGGGCCGATTTCGATGAAGGTGTAACTAGGTACCAAGTACGGACTATAGTGGGTAAAGACTACCCTCAAACCTGCAAGATGCTGTGGTCTAAAGGACTGTGCATGGGTAAGTGCCGATACTGGGACAAAACGGGGGCCGTAGAATGAAAAAGAAAGTATTGTTTATGAGTAGAATAATTAAGACATTTAGCCTAAAGGATATACTTAGTACTAACGAAGTATACGATGCACTACTCTCGCAAAAAGCACACAATGGTAGACCCTACAGTAAAAATCCCGGTAAAATGACATTGACACAGATATTAAGTAAATGTCCTGAATTCACAAAGGTGGGTTACATAGACAAAGTAACCAACGGTTCTCGTGAAAGAGTTAACACATGGTGCCTAACAGAGGAGGACGAATAATGAAATTACATTCATTCCACGGTTCTGAATGCGTTATCTGTAAAAAGGGCATTAAGACCAACAACCGATCGAAACGAAATATATGTTACAAGTGCAATAACAAGGCCCCACCTAAAGAATACAGATGTAAAGGAACTAATGCCAAAGGAGAGCAGTGCGGGCAGTGGGCCAAGGTAGATAAGTTACACTGCGCTCATCACATACCTAAAGGGGAGTAAACTCATGTGGAAGGTATTACAATTTGTCGAAGCGGTGCTTCTGATAGTGGTTTTAGTACCCATTTTACTGATATTATATCCCATCCACATAGTTAGCGAGAAGGTGTTTGGATGACTAAGGTACCATTGATTATTGACTCTAACGAAAGAGGACCATTGAAGGACGCTATTGTTAGAGCAGCAGAGAGACAAGGTATTCCTATCAAAGAAGAATTTCTACAAGGCATGGGGGATTACAAGGCAGGGGATGGGCACATAGAGTGCAAAAGTATCTCTGATTTATTCCAATCTACATATTCAGGGCACTTGATGAGACAAATGGAAAACTTGGATGCAAATTGCCAAAGAGTTTTCGTGGTCGTACATGGCGATCTTGCGAAGTATGTAAAAATCTCAAACAATCAGGGTAGAAAGACCACCTATTCAAAGGCCCTCAATACATTAACTGGTATTATTGCCCGAATCATGGCTGATTTCGATTGCCATGTGTGGCGGGCTAACAATTACAGTGAGGCGGCTATGTTCGTCACCAAATTACATTCCAAACTACATACCTCTGCATCAAGTCACGGTGCAAAGGCAATCACTAGAGTCAGTACCAATGATATTAGGGCTGACATGTTGCTTTCTATACCCGGATTCGGCCAAGACTTAGTAGAAAAACTACTAGAGAAATGTGGTAGCATAGAGGAGATGTTACATGTCGAATCCATTAAACAGGTGAAAGGAATGGGTTCGGTTCTGCGTCAGCGGCTAGTTGAGGTTTTGACTAGCGAAGAACCAGTAAAGGTAGAGAGGAAATACAGTAAACGGAGAGGAAAGATATGATTGAGCACAGCGTAGAACATTATGAATGCATGCAGAAATATCCGATTTTAAGAGGATATTTAGAACATTTTAGAGAAGTATCAAAGGACAACGAAATACCCGGTTTACTATCATTTTTCTTTATTCTAGGGCAGACAGCCCTGCCCTTCGTAAGAGTACCTATTGGTGCATCAAACATCGATCCAAGGGTGAGTGTGTTTTGGATTCAAGATACAAGGACTGGTAAATCAGTAGCGTTTGAAATCATACAGCGTGTAATGAAAGACGCTGGACTAGACTGCGTAGACTATACTACTGGTACAGATGCTGCTATGGTAGGTTCTTGGTCTCGTGATGATGATGGTACTTTGCACCAAACGCCGGGTGTATTGGCCGGAGCAAAAGGAATGAACTTCGATGAAGGCTCTATCATCCTGAAGCCCACTCAACACTCAGAACAAACTGTTTTGTTTTTACAATCGGCATTGAATTCTGCAGGTACAGGTCGAAATGTACTAAGTAAACACCTGAAAGACGGGACCATTACCATTGAGTCCTTGGTGTCACTTTGGATTACTACATTCCCTCCACAAGGCATTAAAGAGCATGTGTTAGACAAAGGTATCTTCCAAAGAGTACTAGTTTATTGGAGACACTGGACTCTTGAAATGAAGAGGAACATCGCCCACGAATTAGCAGACGCTGTACATAATAATGTGGACTTTGAAGTGTCATATGATGAAGTTGTAAACTTCTTCACAAAGTTACAAAACGACTTGAAAATGAGGGTGTGTGACTTGAACGGAATTAGCGAAAGCGAGTGGGAAGAATCCACTCGTGAGTTACAAGAGGGTTGGACTATGAATGTGTTATATGACATGTTTACTTTGGATGCCACCTATCGTTCTGCCCTACATCAGGCAATAGACGACTACTATGACCTAGTGGAAAACATGGACCCTAAGAAGCAGGGTGTCTGTGCATCATTCATTATGGGTTTACAGAATTATACTAACATATTGGCCCATCATATGGCTATGATGGAGGGTGTTTGGGTAGTTACAGGTGACCATGTTGACATGGCTAAAGAGATACTATATGACCTATATCACAACCTAATCGACTGGCTAGAATCAGAGGTCAAGGTAGGTATGGCTAGCGGTGCTAAGAGAAAACTCCAAGCGAGTTGGAAGAATGCATATTGGCGCTGTGAACAGTACGATTTCAATGACAATAGGGGGCCGGGTTGGGTTAAAAAGGCCGAACTGATGGCTATATTCGGCAAGGCTGAAAACCTAAGCAGTAAAGCGGGCATTAACAACAAATACAACGAATCCGGTACTGGTATCTTTGAAGATACTCGTGAGGGGAAAAGTAAGTATGTCAGACTGCTCAAAGAGCATAGAAGTAAGGGTGAATGAAGTGGAAAAAAGATGCACACTATGTCATTCTAAGTTTGAGTACAAAGACGAAGGCATAAGTGGTTACTTTGGCCTACTAAAGGTAGATTTCTGTGACTTCTGCCTAGCCTGCATGGGCGCTATGCACGAAAGCCTCAAGGTTTTGGTAGGTGAAGAGGAATGAAAGGTAAACATTTCGTAGTATTCGCCTATGGTGGTGAATTTTCTCATTTAGTGAGTGTTCCTGAAGTAGTGATTATCAAAGGTGAAGATTACCTTTCAGTATACACTAGTCATCGTTCTTATATCAATTCAAAGCCAGTGAAGTACGATAAAATACAATCAGAAATGGCTGAAATTATAGATAAAGGTGGGATAATAGTGTTGAAGAATACTGACGATTATGCATTGAGTCCAGCATGGGCAGAGTTGGGAAAAGGCAACCCTACCGATATGGTAAATCATATTGAAGATCATGTTTTTGACATTGATGTCGAAATAAAACAAATTACAAAGGAGCAACTGAATATCAGTGATTTGAGTTATACTTTACATACTGAGGTCTATGCTCCGATTTGGCAAAAGGGCAGTGAAATCACAATTATACAAAACTGCGTAAATGACGCAGGCATCATACTCGACTTAGTGCAAACTTGCAGCAACGCAGGCTATATTAAGGTGAGGTCAAGAGCAACAGGAGTAATCAAGGGGTTTGATTTAGAATGGTAAACAACGGAGAACAACAGCAAACAGCACAGAGCCTAAACATCCGGGCTGCGAAAGCAATCGCAGACACGGTTAGAAGTACGCTAGGTCCAGCGGGAATGGACAAGATGATGGTCGATGGGGGTGGCAATGTCATTGTAACAAATGACGGCGCTACTATCCTCCAATCACTAGATGTATCGCATCCGGGCGCTAAGATGATAATTGAAGCGGCTAACACTCAAGAGAGTATGTGTTACGATGGTACGACCAGCACAGTAGTATTAGCAGGGCAACTGCTAAGCAATACTGAATCACTATTTGAAAAGGGCCTACACCCTAATGTTATCTGTAAAGGTTACAGACAAGCAGCACAGTGGGCCACTGAACACATTCCAAGTCTAGCAGAATCTGCCAAGCCTCACTTGAGGCATGTAGCGCAGACATCGATTACAGGTAAGTCACTGGAATCCGCTATGGAACATGTCAGTGAACTATGTGTTAAGGCGGCAGAATTGGCAGGTGGCGATTTTGAGCGCATCCGTGTCCTGTGTCAGCCCGGTGGAGGCTTAGAAGATTCGACATGCTTCTCAGGTGTAGTATTACACAAGGAATTCATGTTACCTGCTATGCCTCTCACACCTGAAGGCAAGGTACTACTAATCAACACTGGACTCAGTAACAAAAAGAATGAGGACAATGTACAAGTGTCACTTGGATCTGCTGCTGAGTATCAACAATACCAGCAGACTACAACTAGGGATATTTGGGTTAAGAAAGCAGAGTCTATCATCGAGCGCTTACCTAATGGTGGCGCAGTATTGGTCAGAGACCATGTAAACGAGGTAGTTGCGGCTACTTTGGCTAAGGCTAATATCAGCGTAGTTCAGCGTTTACCTGAAAGCGATATATCTGCTCTAGGGTTACTGCTAAACACCTCTGCGGCTCACACTGTTGAGGACTTAGGAGATGCAGTGGATGCAGACATCGAGTGTACTACTATCGGTGACATGAAGTATGTCGTAGTCAGGGGCACAGGTGAAGTCACTACTCTGATTCTAAGAGGTGCTACTAAGCAGACACTGGATGAGACCGAGCGTGGATTTGAAGATGCTCTCGGAGTCGTATGTGTAGCCTATAACACCCTCAAGGTCGTACCGGGCGGCGGTGCCGCATATCTCAACTCTGCTATCAATCTAAGAAGCAGGGCTGCAGAGATTGGTGGTCGTGCTCAGATGGCAATTGATGCCTTTGCAGATGCATTGGAATCGATACCTTCTACCATTGCAGAGAATGCAGGTCACGACCCACTAGACATCGTACTAGCGCTCAGGAATGAGCACTTGTCGGGTAATATCGATTATGGGCCTAACATCGAAGATGGAGGTACCTGTTCAATGAAGGATGCCAATGTATGGGAACCTCTCAGTCTAGTCAAGCAAGCGATTCAGTCTGCTAGTGAAGTCACTATCAGCATCCTACGCATCGATGACATCATCGGCAAGCGTGGCGAGTGATTATTGCCTAGAAGCAGTAACTAATTCTCTAGCAAAGCGCCCGTAGGGAAACCTGCGGGCCTTGCTAGACTTAGATCGAGGCAGGGACTTATCACCCAACTTACACATATGCCCGCAAAGAGGACATTCCTGAATTGCCGTACCTTTGCCGGAAAAGTAAACGCCCTTTATTACAAGGGGTATGCTTTTCTCTTCGCAACTGACGCATTCTATCCTCAAAGCGGCGAGTAATTTTCCCATAGTATCAAGCCTGCAATAATAGTAGGTGCCAAGCAGTACCATCGTATGCGAATCTAGCATACTTGCCGTTGGCTATGTTGATATTAGCGGCAGTGGCGTTGTCTGTCTTAGCATTGAACACTGCATTGTAAGAGCCACTGGTAGATATGTTCCTAATCTCAAGTACATAGCCGGGGGGAAAAGTCCCACTTGGAGTAAGTGTAGCATGTGCACTTCCCCCATTAGCATTGATTAACCATATGTTCGCTTGGTCGAAAGTGAAACTGGTATTAGCGGTTATTATCTTGACTTCATCAGGCCCTAACCTGTGAGTGTGCATGGCCTTAGTACCATTCAGTGTATTAGATGCCGCATAAAAGAGCATGGCATTAGATTCAGTTGTATGGCTTTGCCAAATAGCACCAAATTCACTATTAGTCAAATCGCTACTTTCAGGAGAGCCGTACATTGCCGCAAGATCGGTATGGTGAGTAATCTTGTTATTAGCATGACCTAAATCAGTACCACCTGTACTCATAGTCCTAGTACCCTTAGACATGTGCTGAAGATACATAGGGCTGGTTCTGATGAATACCCTTCTATCATGCAATACAGGTGTAGCGCTCAAGGAAGCAGTTACATTTGCAGCCCCTGCTGACATTGTATAGCGCAATACACCTAGTACAATCGATTGATGATTCTTACGAGTATTGCCAATGGCTGGATTAGTCAAAAAGCCAGCAGGTATGAGTGGCGTACCTACACTAGGGGCCACTGGAGTACCTACTTCGTACCTTATTCTAGTAGTAGTTCCGCTATCAGAGCAGATGTAGATTACAACAAATACATCGCTGGTAGCAGTAGGTACGGCTGGCAACTCACCATTGAAATTAGCAGTACCAGTAGCACCTATCGTGATTTGTTGAGTAGCACCAATTCCTCCAGCAAACTTGTACAATGCTCCGTCAAGTACACACCATCCTCCATGAATAGTGACTACACCTGATGATGCTGTTTCGATATAACCCGGAGTTGCAGCAGAAATAGCATTCCTGTTACTATCACCGACAGCACTATCCAGTAATCGAATAATACCGTTACCATGTATGCCTTCATATGGGTTAGTTAAACTCGGAGATGATAGTCCATCTCCATCTCTTAGCCCTTCAGCACTAGTGCTCATTCCGGCTGCGCTTGTATGCCCTGCTTTTGGATTCGTCATGAATTCACCTCAATAATTGCTGAGAAAACGATTTCGTTATCGTTAGTCTTAGTAATTGAGTCATATGTGTACCTTGCGATGGCAGTAACATCTGTCGCATCGCTAGGATTCTTGTATTGTATTACTACTTCCTTTAGTGTGCTACTGAATGAACTACTAAGTGGTATTTTGGCTTCGACAGATAGACTATGGTCGTCCAATACTCTCACGGTAGGCGTAACTACGATTGCTGGTTGAGCCGCACCTGTATCATCTTGCGTTGCCAGCGTTCCACCAAAGCCGAATACTACTTCGTTTATTCTCGCCTTTAGCGTGTCTATCATAAATCTATTTGCTTCGTTTAGTAATGGCATATCAGCCCCTCCTTCTACTTGAGAATGTGCCTTTGTTCATTTTAACTTTCAAATGACTATTAGCAGACTCAGGTAATGTATCTATCGAAATTAAGAACAGTTCTTCGTTATTTTCAACCGCATAAGGTGATGCCTTAGTAATGACTACCGATGTAGTACTTGCACTACTCAACTTACCCAATAGGTTCCCATTAGCCTTGTAAACAAATGCGTCTGCTTTACCTGCACTGATGATACCTGATGTAAATATTGAATTAGCATTGACTCCATCAGTGGTAAAGTTGGTAGTACCTACAGCATAACCTCCTCCATTGTTGATTAATATACCAGTTGACTTCAAATGCATTCTACCGTGTACTGTGTTTCTGTTGGGTACTCCAATTGCCATACCGCCGGTTGGATCTTTAACCCTGCGAGTTTCAACACGCCATGCAATTCTAACATTAAAGCCAAATGCAGTAGCAAACTCTTCCCTGTTATATTGGCGATTTCTTTCTTCGTTATCACCTGTGCTAGAACTGATGTCTACCTCTTGGAATCGCTGCAATACATCTTCTATAGAGCCTTCGACTGAGTTGATGTCAATGTCTGATTTACGCTCTGTAAGATATTGCCTAGTGGACAATACTACCTTCCTCTCCGCAGTGGTTAAGGTATCATAGGAGACAACATCTCCCGGCTGGATTTTACTTGATAGCAACACGCCTTTCAACTTCTTATTGCCCTCTGCTTTCTTCGCCATAGAAAGCAATCTACGCCCAATCATTTTGGCACTGGCCTTAGTTACAGCAGTAGGCGCATATACTCCGCCCGGAATCTCATTCACAGTGTCTTTTTGAGGACCGAGGTCGTCAATTTGCACCACATTTTGGTCGTTATTAGCACGGACTTTTCCCCGGACTACTACACGATTGAGTGTACTTTTCCCCTCAGTTTCAACTTCCCCTTCACTGACCATTGTGTTAGTAATACGGTGTTCACGACCATGTTTACGCTGGTGAGAATAATGTATGTTGCCAAATTGATCGGTACTAGTATTATAACCATCATGCTTTGCTAAAAAGCGCATTGCGCTGATACCGTCTACTCCGTAAAAGTCCTGTGCTACGAATGTGCCACTTGGATTCTTAATAGTCAGCCCATTAATTGAACTAGTGCTGCTCTTAGCGATGCGACTAACTAAATCAGTAGTGCGTAGTCCTACATTGGCTTTCTGAGCAATTCTGACTACTTTGTCTGTGAATCCTATTTGCTTTAATTCTTTACCCTTTAGATTACCTAATCTGTATCGAGTACCTTTGGTGCTAGTCTCTATAGATGCTGGCACTAAGGCTTGGTCAGGGTTATCAGCACCTATAATCAAAGGTGGTAAATCGGTACTAGTAGTTACCTTATCATCATCTAAGAATATGTTGCCAGTGTATCTGTGTCCGTCACTGATATTGTGGCTCAATCTAATGGTGTCTTCCTCTTCAACGAGTGAGTACTTTCTATCGTGAGTGGGCATGAAGTCACTAGATGTCGGTGCTTTCACTAAAAACCCACTCTGTTGTTTCGTGTATTCTCCGTGACGGACACCGTTATCTACGAACTTAGGCTTGCGAATACGCTTCATAACAGGGGTTTGGGTCGCATTGAAGCGACCAGTTATGGTGTTCTTACCTAGTGCCATACTCACTCCCCGCTATGGTCTCCTGTATTATAAGTTGCATCACCATCACTACCCTTTGGATGTAGGGTCTGACTGTGCCTTGGTTGTACGGCGAAGTCGCCCTCTTCATCATCAGGAGACTTGCGACTTGCATCTGCTCTGAAGTGCTCAAGTGTGTTCTCAGACATGACTACTCTTGCTACTGGAGATCGGATGTCAGTCTTGTCATATCCTGTTACATCGACACCCTCAATCTTAGGCCCCTGACTTGTAGGTACTGTTGTGCTAGAAGTAGGTGTAATCGAATAAACTGGTGCATACGGCGGACTACTCGGAGTACCTGTTAACGCACCCGGAGCATCGCTTGTGAATAGGCCATATTTACCGCCACTTGTCGCTCTATAGAAGTTAGAGCCAACTTGGTCAGCACTAGTTTTCATTACAGGTGCTGGTCTAAAGAACTGAACATGTTTACTGTCTAATACCTGTACTGGGCGGTACAGGAATTCGATAGTGGAATCTGTAAAGTTAGTATTCTGAATGATTGGGTCGTGGTTAGCATCTTGGTACGGATTAGATGTAGAAGATACGCCAGTTTGACCCCAGCCCTTGACATCTAGTACTCCTGAGTACCTACTCCATTCCATGATGTAAGTTCCACCAAGCGGCCAATAAGCGTGAGCGTTGGAGAATCTTGTAATTCCCGCAACCGGATTAGTACTGAAGTTTAGAGCGGTCAAATCAAAGTTACCTAAAGTACGACTTGCACCTGTCATGGCACCTCTGAGATTGGTTCTCTGCCCTACTTCTCTGTCAGTGTGTAGGCTGGCTGCTTCAGTGGACATGATGACATATTCTCGGCTGACACCATCATTTAGTTCAGCGATAGTGTCCACATCTAGTCCCATTCTCATATCATCTCTAGCAACTGGGTCAACTAACCTTGTATCAGCAGTTACGGTCTCTACACCTTCGCCTACAGAAGCACTAGGTTTGAGCAAACCATCTTCGTGAGACAAGTCTAACCTAGCACTAATACCTCTTTCTATTTCGCCGGATTGTAATACTAAATCGCTCGGCCTTACAAGGCCTTGCCCGAATGCTGGCTCCGCTGTACTGTGAGACAGCACTAGGCCAGTAGCATCGTGAGTTTCACTGACATCCATTAGCATGCTTTCGTTAAACACAGTAGGCCAGCGTACTCCTCTGCCGTCACCTCTGTCTCCGACTCTCATTGCACTAGCAGGGTTAAACCAGTCAGATACACCCATGTTACTAGCGTCGTTATTGGCAGTATTGGCGTTACCACTGTAGCGGTCATTTCCATCTCCACCGAATAAAGCGTTAGCAGCAGGTCTGTGAGCGATATTGGTATCTGCGTATGCGTCTTCAGGATCCCATGAAGGTCTAATTCCAAAGCCTCTTACAGGGAATCTACGAACATCTTCTCCACGGGTATTACCCCACCAATCGACCATGTAATACTTGTGAGCAATTGCTAAATCTCCTATGTTTTTACCAGCATGGTCACCCGGATATTCTCTTCTTACTGTAGAAGCATTTCTGATAGTTCTTACAGCACAACCGAATGGTTCTGACATTCTGCGCCCGTCACTGTATCTTACTTGGCGACCAATTTGGTCTTGATTTAACAATGCACTGACTTGTGTTAGTCTTTCTAGTATACCGATATATGTAGCGTTAAATGTAATGTCAGATAATGTACCTGTGTCAGTACCTACATAATCCCACCCATTTGATTTAGTATCTTGTTGTATGAATGGCCCATGATAGTAACCTAACAGGGCGTTTGCGTTAGCAACTTCCAAATAACCTCTGACATAATTAGCCCACCGAGGCCTATTGTAGGCTTGCCTTAGTCCAAATCTATAACCAAAGCAATAGTTGCGGGCATAAGCAGATGCCGATGTTAATTCAGCATAAGTACGAGTTCTTACGCCAGTATTGTCATCAAACCCACCACATTCCATACCAAAGGTTTCACCACCCCATCCTATCAAGGAACTAGCATACGATTCTAAACGACTGACTGCGCCCCCTCCGTGCGAACCGCCCGGCCAAAAGCCAGCGAAGTTAAACTTAGCACTATTGTGAGTGCCACCTTGGTGAGATAAGTTTCCATCGGAGTCGATCTGAGCGGCTGTGTAAACTGTACCGTCTGCTGATAGGCCAGCGCTACCCGGCGGACTTAGCCATTTCATCGCCAATCCAAACGGACCCTTGCTCGCAACATAGTTAAAGTCATGATAATGTATAGTTTCAAAGTGCTCAGGTAAATGGTTGTAAGGTTTTTTGTCTATAGGAGTGTCTGCTGCTCCGGCCTTAGTATAGAAGTTACGAGTGCCACCAGTAGCAGTATCGCTGTACCAAGTAAACGGTCTCCCTAGATTAGGATGCCACATGCAGAGATAAGCGTCAGGTAAGTGTAGGCTGTTTGTGTCTCCGCTTCCGTTTTCTATGGATGTGTAGATACTCTCTTTACCTATATTTGCTCTATCAGGTAACAGTCTTTTCATTATACTGCTCTTGGTATCTGTAAATATAGTATCTGAAGCATATGTGTCATAAGGCCTAGTCAACTTCAGTACGGTGTTAGCAGCAATGTTAGCCCAAAACTCCGCACTACCAGTGACACTAGAGAATGTAGTGGCGGCACCCAATGTAGCATAGGCAAGTGTCCCAGTCCTGTTAGCGTATACCGCAGTATACCGTTTACCATTCTTAGTATACTCTAACTTTTCCCCGTAATATGGGACTACAGGGAATAAATCGTTATTATCGACTGTAATTGTGGAAGAGCCATTATCAGATATAACTACACAAGTAGGGTTTAGGCTACGATTGCGCTTATGGTCTTCATATATGTCTGCAAACGATGTAGGGTAACCTGCAATTGTTAATTGTGCACCTACACAACCATAAGACATTCTACAGAATTCGTAATAATTGTCAGGCTTATGCCACTCTAAATGTTTGAATCTGTTAGCACCGGAGGCTTTGACATTATCTTTATGCAA
>TARA_R110002012_G_scaffold138888_2_pt1 | contig 13480 bp, 7 predicted proteins | sample TARA_R110002012 | Tara Oceans TARA_R110002012 (sample SAMEA4396515) | marine metagenome | biome: Westerlies Biome; feature: [DCM] deep chlorophyll maximum layer (ENVO:01000326); material: water (ENVO:00002006), including particulate matter (ENVO:01000060) such as... | depth 40 m
CACTACTGATAAGACTATCGTAAGTAGCACTGCTGGTGAAAGCACCAATGTCTTGCTCATATATCATCTCCTGTGTCAGCGACACTGTTTCCTGAATTGTAATTGTTTCAGGTATCATTTGCAAATAGACCATACTAGCAATGCTTATTTCCCCCAAGGGATCAACACTAATACTAGGTTCTTTAGTTTTAACCACAGGTTTGTTGACTTTGGCAACGGTTTTGGATTGTGGTTTTTCTTCACCCTTTTCTGTGGTGGTTTTTTTGGGGTTGCTGTCTTTTTTCTTTTTGCTAACATTTTCTTTTTGACTACTGTTTGGCTCATTTGTTTTCTCCTCTGCATCAGCAAGGTCTTGTTCAATATTTGGTTCTTTTAATTCTTCAGGTTGTTCTTCTATTTCAGGTTCAACGTCAACTTCAATGTTAACTTCAACAATTTCTTCAATAGGATCGTTAACTGGGATTTCTTGTATTTCTTCTACAACTTCTATCTCTGGCATATTTACAGGCAACTCAATATTTATTGATATTTCTGGCAATTCAGGCAATTCAATATCCATTGATATTTGTGGTATTTCAGGTATGTCCATAGCTACAGGATCTAAGATAATATCATTAATAACTTCTGTTTCTAACGACAAGCCTTCAATAACAGTTTCTTCAATAACTACAATAGGTTCTATAATCTCAGGTTCTACTACTACAATAGGTTCTACTACAATAGGTTCTACTACAATAGGTTCTATAATTACAGGTGCAATGTATTCTTCAATAGTAAAAGTAAAACTAATATTATCCACAATAGGTCCATACCAGTTACTACTGTTGCCTGTGTCATCTCCTGCAATGTTTAGGTTGACATCTAGGTCATTGGTATTAAAGGTAGCAACAACTTCTTCAGTAAAAGAATAATCATTCCACCCATCTTCATAAGGTACAGCAGTAACATTACTAATTATTTCTGTGGTATCTGTTGATGATAAAGTTATAGTGCTAGTAACAGTATCGTCTGCTCCAGCTGTACACCATTGACTGCCTGTGTTACCACAACCAATACTTTGATAACCCATATGTATTTCTTTAACAATATGATTGTCTGGAACATTTGATATATCTACATCTTGACTAATACTGCCACCTTGGTATCTGAACCTTACACTTTTAGATGCAGAATCAGAATAGGTGTTTGGATCACGTTTAACTTTGTCTTGATTATTATCAGACAACTCCCAACCAGAAGTATCAGTTGTAAAGCTGTTGTTATTGAGTAGGTTGTCCGTAGTCGTTTCTGCGTGGCTTGTTAACACCACCATGAACAACATTAGGACTGCCCACAACATTATTGTTTTCATTTATAACTCCAAGTTCTTTCCAACGTTCTAATGCTTTATCACCAATCAAACCATCTACAGGGCAGGGCGAACCTGCATTTTTCATAGCTATAAAAATTTTACGATCCTGGCACATAAGGCTGGTCGCACTCACTTTAAGCCCAAGAGAAGCAAGCATGCGTGCATTTTTTAACATAACACAATTTGAATCTACCACATGAATACCAGTGCTTGCACTAAATAGACCAGTACCAATCGCACCACTTCTTACAACAACGCACACATCACTAGCACTACCAATAGATAAGCTAGGGCTTATTGCTGATGGTGGTGGTTGGTCCTCATATTTGATGGTGGTTTGAGCTGCGTGTATGGTAGCTGTGTGTGCTAATGTGATAGCAAGGATTACTATAAAGGCTAGGCTGCGCATACATTAATCCGCATCCGCTATATTGTTACCGTCTATTGCTTCCCATTCTTGTACTGCTTGATAATCTGTATTATCATTAGTCATTGGAATCCAATTAATTGTGTCATCTTGCAAAGTTATTTTTACTGTAGAATTATTATCTCCAGTTATATCCTTAATATATTTTGCAGATTTAATATTATCTATGTCCATTATAACTCCGAAGCTACTGTAAAATGTATATGAAAAACGCCTGTATCTGCACTCGTGCAGTTAAAATATATTGCATGAGTAGTTGTAGGTATACTACTAATAGCTACATCAGTAGAAGAGCCAGGAACTCTAAAACTTGCATTAGCTGCATATGGATTAAAACTTGTAGCAGTTCCTGCTGCTCTCATTTCAACAGGAAGTTCATATGAAGGAAAACGTGCGTCAGAAATAGCAGTATGTGCACCATTTACAAGGATATTATTAGCTGCTACATTTTGTGCTGGTGTTGTTCCTTGAGCAAATGTTTTAAAAAAATACCTTTGACACCTTGCCAAGCTATCACCATACGATTCATGTTGGAAGGGTGGTATAGTTGTTGCGTTATACTCGCCTACTTCAACTTGTATCCCTGTAAAGAAAATTTCATTTGCATTAGCTTGTCCAAATGCTAAGTTGCCATTAAAACTTTTTGATTCATTTACAGCAGCCCAAGATGATGGAACACCACCACCAGTTGAATCAGAACCAGCATCTAAAAAGATTTGTAGTCTTATACTACCAGCATTACTATTAGCTATTGCTCCAGCAGTATCTCCATCAAAAGCAATAATTTTCTTTTCCCATGTGTTAGCAGAATTAATAGTTACTAATTGTCCAATATGGCGTGAATCTTCATCTCTTAAATTAACTTGAAAAGTTCCTGTCTTTGTACATTTAACCCAAAATGCAATAGTTAATTTTTGAGCTGATGATGTACCATAATTTAATAATTGTAAATCTTGACCTTCAAAAATTTGTTGAAATAATAACAAGCCGTTAGCGTCTGGAGATGTATCTTCTACATTACAATCTAATTTTATAGAGTTCCCAAAACCATAACCACTTGGAACATCTGTGCTTTGTGATACATTAATATTAAAGCCACCTCTTAAATCAAATCTCCATCTATCTAACGCAAAAAACCCTGTTGTTGTTCCAGCAGTTACATCTCCTCTTTGATTTACAGTCATATCACCATTAATAATTAAAGGGTTAGCATTTTGTCTGTTGATAATTGCACCAACGTGATTAGTAGTTAGATATGCTCTATCAGTACCACCAACTTTAAAATCTATTCTATCGTCTGTGTCTGCGGTAATAGAAGTATCTGCATCTGCATCTAAAATAAATTCTTGACCGTTCATGTCTAATGTTGATGGTGTTACTATAGCGCCAGTAAGTTTTGCTGATGTAATTTGTCCATCTGCAATATGTATAGTGTCAATAGAGCCATCAACATATTGGTCTGAATCTACTGAGTTTGCTGACAAGGTAAGCACACCTGTATCAGCCAGAGTTGCATCGCCTGATATTACATTGTCAATGTATTTACTTGTGCCTGTATCGTATAACAAGATAGAGCCATCAGCAGGTGAGGTAATATTAGTATCACTTAGTCCTGCTAGGGTAGAGCCAGTTACATCATCAAATGAACTACCGTTATAAACTTTTAATATGTTTGAGCTGGTGTTAAAAAATAAATCTCCAGCATCATTGTCAGAACCTGGATCACTACCTGCCACTCGGTATCTTGCAGCAAAGCTGTTAACTCCTGCTATGTTAGTAGCGGTTGTATTTACATTTGCTATTGAACCAGCAACAGTAGCAATATTACTAACCACACCAGATGCTCCAAGTGTAGCCATGTTAGTTACGTTAGCTGAGGTTGCTAATAAATTTAGATCAGTAACAATATCAGAAGTTGCTAAAGTATTTAAGTCTGAAATAACATCAGATGTTGCTAATGTATTAATGTCTGAAACAATATCAGATGTTGCTAATAATGCTAAATCTGCTACCACATCTGCTGTACCTAATATATTTAAATCAGTAATGATTGCTGAGGTAGCTAAGGTATTTAAGTCAGATACAAAGTCTGACGTAATTAAACTAGCTTTGGCTGCTACTGATGTTACATTACTAGCTATACCAGCAACAGTGGTAACATTTGCTGATATGCCTGCAACCGTTGTTACATTGGCTGCTATACCTGCAACCGTAGTTATGTTGCCTGAGATACCAGCTAGCGTAGATAAACCAGTAGCTGTTATAGATACTGCTGGATTACCATCAGAATCAAACTCTAATATTTTACTAGCCCTAGTAGCTTTGGCTGGGATCGTCATGTCAGTCGTACCTGAGATACCTTCTGTTACAGGTGCTTTTAGGTTTCTGCTATTTTCTTCTGATAATTGTTGTGAAAATATTACCAATGAATCAAGATCAGTGTTTAAAGCTGATGCAGTTAATGATCCAGCAGTTACAAAGTCTGTGGTTCTAGCTAAGGCTCTTGCGCCAACTAATGTGATAGTATTGTCTGAGTTAGCAGCACTACCTAAAGTTACACTACCTGTACCAGTAGTAGCTGACAACGTAACGGTATAGTCAGACGTTTCGGTAAGTTTGGTTGTGTCCTTATAAACCGCAATATCAGAGGTTGCAAGACAAGCAAAGCTAAATGCGTAAGGTCCAGTACCAGCGCTACCTGTGTAGACTGCCCTTCTAGTTACTGCCGCTATACTATAATCTGCCATAATCTGTCCTCGTTTGTCGTATTATATCAAAAAATACCTTTTTTCATATTATTAATCTTATCTTCTATAATTTCATTGCTATCACGTTTTTTTGTTTTTTTTCTTAATTGTGGCGGTAATATTTCATTGTAATAAAAATCAGGATATTTTTTATATAATTTATTTAGTGCTTCTGACCTGTATTCTTCTATAATTCCTCTAATTCTGTCGTCTTTACCACCTTTAATATTTTGTTGATAACCACGCATTGATTCATCTAATGACCTGTAATCGTTTGTTTGCACTTCTTCTCTTAACCTGTCCTCTAAAGTAATTTTTTTATTACTTAATGAACTGTATACTTTAATTTCTCCAATGCTTGCTTGCCATTCATCGTATAAACTGCGTTTACTTTTACCACCATAGTCACTAGATTTAATTTTTTTTAAATCAATTCCTGATCTTTTGCTGTCTGGATTTGTCATTGAAAATTTTAATCTTTTTAATTCTTTCATTAAAGGATCATCTATACCTGTTTCTGTTACTGATTCAATCGGTGATAAGAAAAATGGATAATCAGCTGCATAAAATCTTTCATAACCAAACACAGGATCACGCTGTCTATCAAGTTCATCATCAAATATACCAAATGCTTTTGTTTTTACGTTGTCCATAAATCCTGTAACCTCAGCATAAGACCTTTCGTTGTTTGCCCATTCTTGATGCAAGCGATAAAATGGAATTAAAGAACCTGCTTGCTTACCAAGATAATTCATGGCTCGACTACCATCTGTATCAAATGCTTCGACTGCTGTTCGAACTCCTGTTAAAGTAGGCATGTCTAAAAACGATGCTGCTGCTGATAAAGCTCCTGCGGCAAAATAATCTGTAGTTGCTTTTTTGTTTCCATATTTATAAACATCTAACATATTACCCATAATTCTTAAAAACCCAGCATAAGGATCAAGTTTTCTATACAAAGCTCTTTCTCCTGTTTCCGCATTAACAACAAAACTATGTCTTGGAATACCTAATGTTTTTTCTCGTACTGCTTGTTGCCCTTTGTCTTTTGCGCCACTACCTTCTACCATATTATTCATTGCCCACAACAAAGAACCAGACCAAAGCATAATTCCAGCATTTAAAGCAGCATGAGCTTGTGCCGCTTCTTGTCCACCTTTCGCTACTTTAGCTCCAAATTTTTCACTAAACATTTGTAAAATTGGTGTTCTTTCAAAAGTATAACTAATTAAGTTTGCTGGAGTTCTTACAAAAGGTACAATAAAATCTAAGATTTTACTTTCACCCACAGAACCTCGTTTAGCTTCGTTTAAAAATCTACTGGTTGCTAATGGTATATCTAAAGACAATCCTCCAGCACTAACCATGCCTTGACCTTGATAACCAAATGGATCGTCTTGGTAAACAGCTGTTCGAGCTTCTTCTATGGATGCTTTAGTAATATAGTTATTAGATTCTATTCCTTCAGCTACGCTAAATAATTGATCTTCTGCTGCTTCGTCAGCTCTTTTAGATGATTCACGTATAGTTTCCATAATTTCTTTACGTGACATTTTGGTAATATCTTTTTTGCTAGCTCTAATAGTTTCTTGAAAAGCTAAATTTTGTGCATAACTTCTAAAAGATAATTGTTTTACAAATTCATCAGTTCCTAAAATACCTCGTCTACCAACTGTTCTTATAGCATTTCCTAAAACATTTACCAATCCTCCAGCTACACCACCAGTTTCTGATCCATCTGTATACCAATTACGAAATGGTATGTTACCTTTTTCATAAATTACCGATTCTTTTCTACCAATATTTACTTCATTAGGATTAAAATCATCACGCATCCATCTGTCGTCTAAAATATTTTTTGATTCATTCATTGCTTTTATTGAATTTTTTAAAGCATGGTTTAAATTAGTTCCTAAATTCATCATTTCTGACATAGCACCAATACGCATTTGTTTGTTGCCACTTAGCACACCACCAACATATCGCATAGCAGTTCTATCTACTACGTGTGCTGCTGAACCTAGCGTGTTAACGACAATAGTTGAGGTTCCGCCAAGTATATTATGAATAAATAATTCGTGAGCAATTTTAGTAGTTAATAAAATTCCTCTTTTATATGCTTTGTCAGAATGTTGTATGTATCTTTTGACTTGACTAATATTGTCAAAATGAGCTATTTTTTCATGCCAGTCAGCTTGTGTTGTAAAATGGTCAAATACTTCAGGATCAAATTCAGATTTTCCTTGTTTAAATTGATTCTCTATCCATGATTGTCCTGGGTACATAGTTCCTTTTCTTCTTATACCTAATCGTTGCCCAGCAGAAGAACCAAAATCTTTGTCTAGTTTTATAGCTTCAAATAAATTTCTTTTAATAACATTAATGTCTAATGACGGATCTTTACTTTTTAATGCTTGTTTGTAAGCAAATAAAGATTCGTCAGCTAACATTTTGCCAAATATATCTCTTGATATTTGGTATTTATCTTGTGACAACATTTGTGCTAATTTACCTTTAGGTTGTCGCATTTTTTTAGCCATGGTTGCTACATCGGTAACGTCAGTTATTTTTAACGCATTTATAAATTCTTTCATATGCGTAAATTGTTCTGTGTAATTTTCTTTCTTAAAACCAAAATCTAACAACCCAGTGCCTTCTAAATATTTTTGCGATTGTTCTGATATGTTATCTTCAAATTTTTTACTAGCTTCTAATCTAGCTTTTTTTAATTCTTTACCACCTATTTGTTTTTGTTGGTTTTGAAAAGTAAGTCGTAACATAGTTTGGGCATAATTAGCTGCATTTTTAGCTGATTCATCACTAACTAGTTTTTCTGCTTTAGCTTGTTGTTTTTCACTCAAAGCTATTGGTTTGCCTTCTGCATCTAACTTAACATCTTTATTTAATTCTTTTTTAAGTTGTTGAGTAGTTTTAGTTCTACCTGCAACAGCACCTACACCACCACCAATTAATGCTCCTATCGTACCACCCATAGCTAGTGCTTTTGCTGTTCTTGCCCAGTCGTGTTCATCCATGCCATACAACTCACCTTCTAATTGTTGTCTTAACGTGTCATCAACACCTGCAAACACACTACCATTTATTGCTCCTTGCACTAACCCTGTTTTTGTATATTCTTTAATAGCTTCGCCTATGGCTTTTTTACCTACTGCTCTTGCGGCTGTGCCAGCTATAATACCAGTACCAAGACTAGCTGCATTAATTAAATTAGAATAATCAGTTAATAAAGATTGAGATATGTCAACTAAACCACCTATAATTTCTTCGCCATCTAAAATACCTGCTGTCTTTTGCCAAGTATTATCCATAATAGTAAATGCCATTTTTTCTTCAGCGGTATAATCATTAATGTTAGCACCTAACCTAACTAAATCAGTTAAGTTCCAATTATGATCTCGCATGTCCTGTTTGTAGCTATCTACTAATTCTTGTGTGCTGCCATCAAATTCTTTACCATGAAATCTACGATGAAAAGTTCTGTAAGCATCATGCAATCCATTATTTTTTAATAAATCTTCTGTCGTAAATTTACTGTCATTATTATCAAGTTGACCTGCATCGTATAATTTATCTATGTGGTCAGAAAGCACTGCTTTTGATACAGGAGCATCACCTAGTTTTACCTTACCAAACCCTTCAATGTAATATATTCCGTTATCTGGCTGTATAAGTTCATAATTATATTTTGGTCTATTCATTATGTGCTTCCTGTTCCTGTTGCTACATCATCTACAAAATTAAAAATATATTCTACTTCATAATCATCCGCTACATTAACACCAAAAATTTCAAAAACTTTTTTCATTTTTCTTGCAAATTTTTCTTTATCATTAGCTCCTGATATATGTAAATAACTACTATGATAACTAAATAATTGTAAAACTTTTTGTTTAGTTGTGTTGCTTAAATTATCAAAGTTTAGATCACTTAAAGTAACTCCTCTGTCTGCGGCTGTTTTTTCTAAATCATCTAATAAAGCAAATGTAGCTTTTTCAAATAAATTATTGTAAACATCGTCTGAAGTGTCATGTTTGGTTGTTAAAAAAATCATAACATCTCCTATATTTTTATTCAAAACTTGAGCTTTAAATAAATTTTGTAATCTATTTTCTCTTTCTCTGTAATCTTCTGTGCCAACGTCTAAAATATTACTAGCTATATCTTTTTGTCTAAATTTTAATGGCGCTTGAAAATCATTATAAGTTGGTAATTTAGTCACGTCTGTATCATAATTAACAGACCATTGTTCTATTAATTTTTCATCGTTGCTGTTATGAAAATTTTCTTTTAAATATTCTTTAGTTACATATGCCGCACTACTGTCTTTTAAATCTATTTCTTTTTGTATACTTTCTATAACATTACTCATAGCAACATCACTCATTTCTGGCAACACATCAGTTTGTATTCTTTTTTCTGCTTTATCTAATATTTCTTTTACTATTTGGTCTGACAGCGTAGGGTAATTTGTTTTAACAAATGTTTCTTGTTGTGACCTAGAGTTTACTTTAGTAGTACCAAAATTTTTAACCAATAAATCAGTTACTACAAAAACTGTATTAGCTTCTTCTGCTTGGTCAATTTTTATATTTTCATCTTGTTTTTTAACAATAGCATCTCTTGCGTTGCCTTCAATTAATTTCCAAGATGGATGTAACTGTATATTTTTACCTTCAAAATCTAACTGTTTAAATTCATTCCAGGCACTTAAATCATCATCATTTCCAGCTGCTAAAACAACACCACCAACAATAGATTTTAATGCAGCTTGCGGTCTGCCTTTATAGTAACCTGAAACATCATTAATTAATGTTTGTAATTTTAATTTATTTAATTCACCTTGTGGCTCTTTGCTATATTCTAAAAATGCTGTGCTAGTTAAATTCTGCACAGCTTTATCTCTTGCCGCATCAACTTTATTTAGTTGCTCAACTCTGTTGTAAGATACAGTTGTTTTAATATGGTTTTCTAAAATATCATAACGATTCATAACAGCACTCATTCTGTTTACAACTTCATTGCTGTTATATACTTCCATGTTACTTTCTTCTAATTGTATTAATCTTTTATCAATATCAGCTGATTCTTCTTGTAAAAAAACTTGATTGCGAACAGATAAATTAGATTTTCTTTGCCCTTTTAAATAAACACTCATATTGGTATCGAAAGCATCTTTTGCTGTACGATTACCAGTAAACATTTGACCGTATTGATTTACAATATCTAAAGCTCTTGCATCTACTTCTGACACGCTTAGATCTTCATTAAAAGCATCCATTGTAAATAATTTTTGTAATTTTTCTTCTGCTTGTAATTCTGCTTTAAATCTAATTTTTTCACTTATGTAAGTTCTTGCTGTTTGTTCAGCTACATTTACAGAATCATTTTTAAATGGTAATTTTTCTTTTACAGTAGGTTGTGATGGATCAGAAACCATAGCTTCTATTTCTTCTGTGGTAGGTGTGTTAGATAAAGAATATTTAAAGCCAGCTTCGACTGCTGCTGATTTAGCTCGATCTTCTAAAAATACTTGCATCTTACTTATGTTCTCAGTCATGGCATCGTACACTTGTGAAGCAGTTGCTGCACCTAATGGTCTTGCTGTAGACACAGATAGGTTTGGTAGATTTACCGAACTACCTCTTGTGCCTTTATATTGTTTCTCTAGTTTCGCCATTATGTTTCTGTAGTGCCTGTATCATATTTTCTGTAATTTAAATAACCTTGTGCCAAGTAACCACCTGCTTGTACTAAGCCTAAATTTTCTGTATTAACAGCAGCGGCTTGTGCTTGTGCAGCTTCATCTATACCTTGACGTTCAATCATTTCACCCATAATACTAAAAGAACTTTCTAATAAATTAAGATTGGCTTGACCTGTCAAATATTCTTCTATACCTTCTTCTAATATTTGAGAGTTCAACACATTATCTCTTAAAAATCCACTGGCTGCACCCAATGCTATGTTATTAGCAATCTGACGTTTAGTGTCTTTTAAAATTTGTACTTGATTTTTTTCTATGTCTAAGGCTTCTTTTTTCTTAGCAATGTCATTTTGTCTGGCTTCAAAATCACTTTTAATTTTAGCAGCTTGCGCTTGCACACGATACTGTTCTGCTTGTGCTTGACTAGAACGCATAGCAGTAAAACCTTGTAAAACAGATGAACCTGCTAATGCTTGTGCTATTGTAATTTCTGCCATACTATGCTCCTGTGCTTATTTTATAATCCATTCCTAACAAGTGTAATTTGAGAGGTGCGGATTGTCCAATTTCTATTTGTCCAGTTAAACTGTACCCAAGTATACCATGTAATGTTTTAGTGCCTGTAAAAACTGGCACTGCTACATCTAGGTTATCTGCACCAAATGCACGTATTGGAATGGTATTACTATTAATAGTTATATTTTGTGTTTCGTTTAAAAATGCGTTTACCTCCAACACACGTTTTTTAAAACCTTTTAAGCTAGCGTAGCCTTGCATTGATGGTTCAATAGGTAGTGTTTTTACGGTTACGGTATAATCTAACCCTACTTCAAATGTACTGGTAGTTGCTGTTGGAAAAGTAACACTACTTGCTCCAGCTACAGTATCAGCTTGCATTACTCCATCGCCAATAATTTTTAAAGTAAAATGTCCTAAATGAGCAACAGATGCAGATGATGCGTTTGTTCCAGTTACTGCTGAATCTACAGTTACATTTTCATTAAATAATTCTACGTAGTATTCGTCAGTTGTACCATTAACAAATTGCGTAACGGTCAAACGAGTTGCATCTGATGTAGTAACCGTTGTATTGTCTGCTCCTCGGTCTGCTCTTGTAACCGTTATAGTAGCAGCACCAGGATTAGGTGCAGCAAACCCTGCATCTGCATTAATACAAGCTGCTAAATTATCAGCTGTAGTGTTGTTATTGGTTTGCACTAAAAATTGTCCTGCACCAGCAGAACCAGAAGTAATTGCTGTTGCAGTAAATGTAGTGCCATCTTGTTTAGTAACTACTACAGTTGATCCTGCTGCTATATTAGCATAATCTGATACGACAATCGTACAGGTTGCTTGTGCTGGTTTTTTTCTAAGCACTGACACGTATTGGTCAGACACAACCGTTGCTACATTTAAAAAAGTGCCTGCTGTGGTAAATTTACTAGCAGCTACAATTTTTTGGTCACGTAATAATGTGTAAACAGCTATGCTACCATCTGTTCCATTTACAATAGCTAATCTATCACCTTCGTCAGTTGAGGTTGCTTTACGAATAGACATATCCGTTGGAGTATTAAGCAAATGACTAGACAGCAAACTAATTTGAGTTGACGTATAAGCATCTTCCCCTGCAGCATATAAAAATTCATTTAAGGCTTTACCTTGTCTTTGTATATACAGCGTGCCACCAGCTACGTTTTGCACTCGTATACTTTCTTTACTACCATGACTAGATTGTAATTTAGCAATAAAGTTAGTTGGTGTTAATGGATCACTAAATTCTTGTGGTGCATAAAATTCACCACCAGTCGTAAATATTTGTAAATAGTTGGCTGATATAATATCAACAATAGCATTAAGTTGATTGGTATCTAAGGTTGCTACAAAAGCATCGTCAGCGTTACCTTCGCCTGGATTAAAATTAAAAAATTCATTTATTCTAGATGCAAAAATAGTTGATGGTCTTGACTTACTACCACCAAAATATAGTCTGCCTTGATGAAAACATGCACTCCTTGGAAACCCTTTACTACTACTAAAAGTATCAATGTAACCAGTTTCTAACTCCCAGTTTGCATTGTCGATAGCATCGGTATTAAAAAATGGTATTTCTACGTGAGCTTTGACTACAGTGCCACTGGTTCTTTCTACTATTCTTGCTCGACCAAAACTGTTACCACCAATAACATTTATATATTGATTGATATGTGCAGTTGTAAAAGCACTACCTGATGATGCTGTTAAGGTAATGTTACCTGATACTGCACTAGGTGTTAAAGTACCAGAACCAGATGTATCAACAATGGTAAAACTAGGTGCATACTGTGGATTAAAATCAAAAGTAACATCTGCGATAGTCCATGCAGTATCAGAAGTACGAGTAATTTTTTTAGGAACCATATCTTCTTGCACTGCAATTAAAGTGTCTGCACTTTGTGTCCAACACATTTTTGTTAGCATAGCTGAGGTAATGGTTGTGGTTAAATAATTATTGCCACTACCAGCAATGTTGGTTTGTAATACACCATTTTTAATAACTGCCATACGATTATGCGTAAATGCTAATAAATAAGCATCAGATGTATTAAATTCAAATGGCACTAAGCGTATACCATTTTCAGGACTGCCACCTAATTCTGTTATAAATTTAGTTCCAGGTCTGCGTTTAATACCACCCTGCGGTAATACCACCACATTTAAAGCTGTAGTTAAACCTGTTTGATAGGCTTCTAAATCAGTACGAGATAATAATTTTGGATCTAGTTCACCTGATGTAAAACTATTTTGTATCGCTATGATTTTTGACATTAGCGTACCTCTATTAAATCAAAACTATTATTTCCTAATGTTTGCGCCCTTTGTCCTTGTGCATCTGCTTGTGCTGCTTGTCTAAATAAACCACCTCTGCCGTTTTCAGCAGGTGTGCCAAATGCTAAAGACCTAAAATAGTCAGCTTTAGTTATTTGGTCAGTTAATGGTTCTGCTATGTCTGCTGCTAGTGCGTGACGTAACATGTAAACAAAATATTCTGGAAATCTTGATTCGTCAACATCAGTAATATAATCAATATATACTGTTTCGTAATCTGTTAATAATCTTGGTTGATCTACATTATATAACTCAAACTCAGTTTGTGGCGATGTCCCAGCATCAGATGCAATAAACACTGCTTTGGGTGTACCAATAATATCTGCTGGTAACGCATACACATATTTCCATTCGGTAACTGG
>TARA_R110002012_G_scaffold88852_1_pt1 | contig 13461 bp, 5 predicted proteins | sample TARA_R110002012 | Tara Oceans TARA_R110002012 (sample SAMEA4396515) | marine metagenome | biome: Westerlies Biome; feature: [DCM] deep chlorophyll maximum layer (ENVO:01000326); material: water (ENVO:00002006), including particulate matter (ENVO:01000060) such as... | depth 40 m
TGTGATAAAAGACAAGAAACTTTAAATAGATTTTTTCCTTATAATAATTAAAAAAAAATTATGGTAACCATAGATACAGTATACCAAAAAGTATTAGCTTTTGCAAATAAAGAGCAAAGAGGTTATATAACTCCTCAAGAGTTTAATTTATACGCTGATCAAGCGCAAAAAGAAATATTCGAACAATATTTTTATGATTTAGAACAATATAATAGACTTCAAGCTAAAAAAGAAGAATATGTTGATGCTATAAATAGACTAAATGAAAAAATAAACATATTTGAAACTGTGGGAGAGTGGGAAGGTGTAACAGCTGATGAAAACTGTGTGTTAGATCCAGGTAAACTTGGTATATATAGATTAGGAACTATATATTTAGATCAGGCTAATGGCAGGAGAACTATAATTAATGAAGTTCAACCTGATGAAATTATAAGGATGTTAAATAGTCCTTTAACAAGTCCTAGCATGGAAAGACCTGTGCACGTTAAAAATAATTATCAAAACGCAACAAGTCATACAATGACAGTTTACCCTTATATTATAAATAGTGGTGAATATTCTGGTGGGTATACATATATAAGGCATCCAGTTAAACCCATGTGGGGTTATTTTGTTATTAGCGGAAAAGCTTTATACAATCCAGGTGCTGCTGAAGACTTTGAACTTCACTCCTCTGAAGAAACAGAGCTTGTTTATAAAATATTAAAATTTGCTGGTGTATCTATGAAAAGAGAAGATATTTCACAGTCTGGTCAAGGTTTGGAATCTTTACAAATTCAACAAGAAAAACAATAAATAAATGGGATTATTAGACAATACAACTCAAGCTAGTTATTATAGTTCAAATGATTTTGGTAATTACCAATTTACTTCTCTTCATGATATAATAAATCAATTTATGGTTGTTTATGTTGGTGAAGACAAAATGATACCTAGAGCTAAAATTACAGATGTTCAGTTTCATGCAATGAGATCGTTACAAGAACTTTCTTTTGATACTCTTAAATCTTGTAAGTCTATAGAACTTACTGTGCCTGCTGCTTTAAATTATGCTTTACCTATAGACTATGTTAACTACACAAAAGTTTCTTCAGTAGATTCAGCTGGTATAAAGCATGTTTTATATCCAGTTAGTAAAACTTCTAATCCTAAAAGATTTCAAGAAGATGCAAATGGTGATTTTCTATATGATATTAATAACAACTTAATTGAATCAGGAGAACTTGTTGTAAATGGAGGTTTTAATGGTACTTCAGATAACTGGGAATTAAACAAAGGTTATCTTGGTGATGGTGATGGTGTCGTGCCTGCAAGTAGTAACCCTGTATCTCTTTACACCTCTACATCGGGAACTTCAACTATATATCCTCCTGGATCTCCAAAACAAGGTTGGCATTTTACCACAGGACAGTTTGGTATTGAAGGACATGATTTATTAAGAGACCAAAGTTTTGTTCAACATAATGTACCAATAGTACAAAACCAAGATTATAAAGTTTCTGTAACAACTAGTGGTATAACTACAGGTGTTGAAATTAGGTTGTATATAGTTGATGATATGGGCTATTATTCTAAAACATCCGCTATAACTACAAACGGAACACACGAGCAAACTATAACTGCTGGCCAAGATGGTACTCAAATGGAGGCAGAAACTATAATGATTAAACAAGAAGCGGATCCTGGTGCTTCCCAACACTTTTATGTAAATATTGATAATATTTCAATAAAAAAAGTTGATTTTGAAGAAACATCTACTACTTGGAGTAATTATAAATCTCACAAGCCATCAGAAAACAATGTAAATGATTATCAAGATTATCAAAATGATATTTACTGGCCAAACGAGGGTAGAAGATTTGGTTTAGATCCACAGCATGCTCAGGTTAATGGTTCTTTTTATATGGACTGCGCTGCTGGAAAAATACATTTTAGCTCTAATATTTCAGGAAAAACTGTGATATTAGATTATATAAGCGATAGTCTTGGAACTGACAAAGAAATGCAAGTTCATAAGTTTGCAGAAGAAGCAATGTACAAATCTATAGCTCACGCTATATTATCTACGTCTAACTACGGTCAACCTTTAGTACCTAGATTAACAAAAGAAAAATTCGCTGCTATAAGAAAAGCAAAATTAAGACTTTCAAATTTAAAACTAGAAGAATTAACTCAAATACTTAGAGGTAAATCTAAGCAGATAAAACACTAGTATATGCCGGAAATAAAAAACACCTTCACCGGTGGTAAAATGAATAAAGATCTTGATGAAAGACTTATTCCAAAAGGTGAATACATAGATGCAATGAACGTGCAAGTATCAACATCAGAAAACTCTGACGTAGGTACAGTTCAAAATATATTAGGAAACTCTTTAGGTTGTCCTAGTGATTTTCTTCCAGTCAATAGTTTTACTGTAGGCTCTATATCTGACGAGTCTAATGATAATTTATATTGGATGGTTTCCGGTGATCCTTTCGGCGATTCTGCCGCGAGTTTATCTCAAAATATTAATTTGCAAGCACCAATTGCTTTGTCAGATCAGATATTAAGAAAAACACCAAATGGTTGTGAACGTGTTTTTGTAGATAAATATGGTTTTTCTATCGCAAATACCGCGACTAATGATAGCGCAGAAATAACAGGTCTTAGTATAGAAGTTTTAAATCAAATACAAGTTGGAACTGAAATCGTGGGTATAGATTCTTTTGGTAATGTTTCAAACACTACTTTTGTGACATATATTTCTACGCCAGACGCATACGACGTTATTTTTGATGCAAGTCCTAATTCTTCAAATGTTTCACAAATTTTTTTTGCTGATTCAAATGTAAATCCATCTGTACAAATTGGAAATAGAATATTAATACCAGCTATAATGGGTGATGGTGCTAGTCCCATTCCTAATGCTTCAACAAATTGGAGTGCCGCGGCTGATTTTGTTTACATAACAAATTTTACTGGAACTTTAAATGGTTTAATAGGTGAAAATATAAATTTATTTTATAATGACAACTTACTTTCTCAAACTTATCAAATAACAAATGCAACTAACGCTAACTTAACAATTGCGGGTTTAGGTATACCAGCTGTAAAAGTTACCTTAGACAACAACCTTCCTATCAACTTGGCTAATTCTTTAAATAATCCAAGTCCTTCTACTTGGGGCGTATCAAGCCCTACACACTTCTTTGAAACTTACAGTCCAAATCAACAAAATATAACAGCTTCAATAACCCAAACAGTAGCTGTAAATAATAATCTTTTTAATGGTACTATATATTTTTACGATTATAACAGTGGAAATATAAGTTACGATGTTAATAATTTTTTTCAAAATGATATTATAAATATAGTTCCAATAAGCACTCAAATGGGTGGTATTCTTACTTGTAGAATACAAAGTATTGACCCCGTAGATAATTCTATTTACGTTGTAGATCCAGTAACTGGAAATCCTATTACACCTTTTCAGATCGGCGGGTTTATAAATGGTGTTGGAATTCCAGATTATGGACAAATTCTTATTCCTGCTAATAATCAAATTAATTTAAATACAAACTTAATTTTATCTAGTGGCTTTGATAATAGTTTAAGTTTATATGAAGCTTTACTATTTAAAAATCCTAGAGTTTTAAAATACCAACACGGTCAAATTATTACTGGTATAAATATTGTTGATGACATGTTGTTTTGGACTGATAATAGAACAGAGCCAAAAAAAATAAACATTACTTCTAGTATAGAGGGTACTATGCAATATCCAACTATTCCACTTCAAACTAAACTAATCAACGCTTCTCAAAGTATTGGTTACGCCGATAATATACCAGTTGAAGAAAGACATATAACAGTTATTAAAACACCTCCAAAGTACGCGCCGGCTTTAGAAATGGTTGGCGAAAGACAAGGTAATAGTTATGGTGAGCTCACGCAGGTTAATGGCAGCGCAAACAATGATTTTGCTGGTATAGATAATAACAGTGAAGTAACGTTAACTATAGATCCTCCTGGCTCAACACCTCTAAACTATGAGTTAGGTGATATTTTATTTTTAAAATCTTTTGATATACAGGTTACTTTTCCTATAACTGACTATGACATAAGAGTTGTTGTTACTGAAATATTGTCTAGCAATACGTTTGTATGTAGCGTTCTTAATATAACAGAATTACAATCTGGTAGTAATATTTATGGATGCGATTTAGATAATACATATGATAAATTATATAAATTAAAGTTCCCAAGATTTGCTTTTAGATACAAATATAAAGATAATGAATATTCTTCTTTTGGGCCTTTTTCTGAGCCAGCTTTTATAGCTGGAGATTTTGATTTTAAACCTAATTCAGGTTATAATTTAGGTATGGAAAATAAACTTAGAGAACTAACTATAAAACAAATAGTTCCTGGTAATATTCCAGAAGATGTAAAACAGATAGATATATTATATAAAGAGTCTGATTCTCCAAACGTTTATATAGTTGACGAGATAAAACCTAACGACCAATACTGGTTTGATAATTCTTACAAAATAAAACAAGAAACAATTAAATCTGTAGTTGCTTCAAATCAATTGTTAAGAGCATTTGATAATGTGCCAAAAAGAGCGTTAGCGCAAGATGTTTCAGGCAATAGAATTATATATGGTAATTATGAACAAAATTATAATATAGATGACACTAGGGTTTCTTTTATTTTTAATTTAAAAAATAGAAACACTGGAGATTATAAATCCATAAAATCTTTAAGAAATTATCAACTAGGTGTTGTATATACTGATGAGTACAATAGACAAACGCCTGTTTTAACAGATTTAAGTGGTGCTAAATCTATAAGTAAAATAGATTCTAGCGCTAACAACCAAATAGAAGTAAAGTTAAACAGCGATGCACCTAGTTGGGCTGCATATCAAAAATTTTATATAAAAGAGGTTTCTACTAAATACCATAATTTAGCACTAGATAGATATTTTGACGCTGAGGATGGTAATATTTGGCTTTCGTTTTCTTCTAATGATAGAGACAAAGTTGATTTAGATACTACATTATTTCTTAAAAAAGCATATAATAGTAGTGCTGCTGAAACTACTTTAGAACAATACAGAGTTGTTGACGTTAAAAATGAAGCACCAGAATATATAAAAACTAGAAAAGTTATCATAGGCACTCAATCAAACGAACAATTTGCCGATGGTAGTTTGCCTGATGGTATAACATTCACTGGTAATAGCGTGCTTTTTGTAGGTGCCAGCGATACTGTTAGATCTGGAGAAGATCCTGTATTTCAAAATGGTTTGCCAGTTGAAGGTCAAGATACTATATATCTAAACGCTAATATCATGAGGCGTACTCTATTAGATAACTTTCACAAAAGGCATAATTCCCCAGATGCAGATAGAAAATTTACAACTAGTAACTCTGTTGGTGGTGGGGGTGGTCAGTCTATTAACAGTCCTTTATATATAAAAATAAAAGCAAAAACTGTAGGTTTTGAAACTGTAGATGAAACTAATTGGTATGAAGTAGATAGTGTTGTTAGAACTGAAGTAACAGATGATTCAGCTTTTAGCGATAGACCATTAGGAGAAGAAAATAAATATATTATAAAACTTAAAAAGAAACTAGGTGACGACGCGCTTTTTACTTATGATAGAGATGCTAATCCAGCAGGTATTAATGGTAATCCAAACTTATTAAGAAATATTTCAACTGGAAACCAACCGACAGGCGTAGATTCAGTTAGAGAACTTAGAGGTGGTGGTGGTTATAGTAGTTATTTAGTTTTAGAAATAGCACAAGAAATAGTACAAAACAGATCTGTATTCCAAGGAAGGTTTTTTGTAAAAATACTTAGAGATGAATATGTTGATAGAGTTATAGTTCAACCAGGAATACAAGATTATAGAGTTATTGCAAAAACGGATTGTGGTTATATAAAAGATTTTAGTTATGAAAACCCTGCTGGTATTGCAACACCTACTTACAAACTTAAATATAATAATATTATAAATCATATAAATAATAATGGTTTTAATGGCACGGGCTATACACCATACGTAAATACAGCTATTAATTACAATGGTGCTTCAACATCTCCCAATAATTTACTAAGTAGTAATTTTAGTTGGCATTGGCCTAATCCAGCTGTTAATGCTGGAACTTGGTCTCATGATGAAAAACCTGAAACGCCTTATAATCAAGACGTTTATTGGGGTCATGATATTTGGAGAAAAATAAATAACAAGTTAAATGATTTAGATACTAAATCAAGATGGGTTATAGATGAAGCATTTGCAGCTGGCGAAGAACAACTTTGGGGTAGACATAGTTTTAATAAAAAATATGAAACAGGTCACGACCCTGGGTTTACTTATGATTGGACTGGTACTGTTAATTACAGTGGTTATAACTACAAAAGTTCAAATATATCATCTATACTTCATCAAAAAAACGCTGTATGGGAAAACCGTCCAGGCTATTATGATTATTACAATGGACTAGGAAAAGGAGATGATACGTCTATTTATAATTACCATACAACAGGTCTTGGTATAACTGATTTTACAATAGACTTATCTTATATTTCACCTGGAAAAAATTATAATACTATATATAAAGGTTATGGTGCTGGACCTTCAGTTAAAGACTTTCACGAAGAAGATTTTGATCAAATTAGTTTTAGTGCCTCTAGTATTATAAGTCCTTTTATAAATGGAAACTATACTACTACAAATACTAATGCAACAGGTAAGAACTGGTCAGATTGGTTTGAAATAAAAGGTCAGAGCCATAGTTATATTGAATCAGAAGCAAATCTTTTTGCTAAACAATTAGTAGCAGGTAAATTTTTGAGATTTACAAATGATCCAAACCAAATTGTTTATGAGTTAATAGATGTTAAGAAAATATATAAAATTAATTACGCCACCGCATTACATGATAAAAATGAATATCCAGGTTTTGACTTAAACTTGTTTGATAATAGCGGAAACCCATTAGATGCTACTGATGCAGATCAAGTTAAGCTAGCTGAAGTTTGGCAAAATTACGCTCATTTTAATAGAAGAATAACTTATAGATTAACACTAAGAGCTCCAGACGGTGGAATAATAGGTACTGATGGCAATGGAAATTCAGGGGGATATGATCCTATAGCTAATCCTAGAGCTCTCGCGTCTCCAACTTCTGCCGATAAATTAGGTATTTCTAATACATATACAGATGGTAATGGTAATACAAGGGCCGTAAGTTGTCCTATAGAAATTGTTCAAAAAGAATTTATTATAAACGATAATGACACTGATTTTCCAGAAGATCCAGCAATTTTTGAAACAGAACCTAAAGATACTGCAGATTTAAATATTTTCCACGAAATAAGTGACACTTTACCTGTTAATTTTTTTAAGCAAAGAGGTTATGCTTTTGCTCCAGTTGGATCTACAGTTACAACAACTGAATTTGGTAGTTCTCCAAATGCTATATTACAAACATCTTTAAACAAGCCTGCTAAAGTTGTAAGTTGGTCTGAAAACATAGTTAAATTAGATACAGAAGTTGTTCAAGACTACATAAGCGTTTCTAATATAATAAAGTTCTCAAGACCAGATGGTAGTTATACTACGGCTAAATTTGGTGGGTTAGTAAATCCAGAAACAACTTCTTTGTTAATACCTTCAGTAGGCGTTACAGCTACAGTAACACATAGTAAATCTTTTTATATAAGCCCACGTAAAGAAGCTGTTTCATATGGTTTAGGTTGGCATAACTGTTATTCTTTTGGCAACGGTGTAGAGTCTAACTCTATAAGAGATGCTTTTAACTCACCATCTATAGACAAAGGCCCTAGAGTGTCTACTACTCTTGAAGAAGGCTACGAGGTAGAACAAAGAAAATATGGTTTAATATATTCTGGAATATATAACTCTAACTCTGGTGTTAATAGTTTAAATCAGTTTATTCAAGCTGAAAAAATCACAAAAGAAATAAACCCTAGTTATGGCAGTATACAAAAACTACACGCCGGTTGGGGTCAAAGTGGAGACTTGTTAGCTTTGTGCGAAGATAGAGTTTTAAAAATATTAGCAAATAAAGACGCTTTGTTTAACGCTGATGGTAGCACTAATATAACTGCTACTAAAAATGTTTTAGGTTCAGCAACGCCTTACTCTAGTGAGTTTGGTATATCAAAAAATCCAGAATCTTTTGCCTCAGAATCATTTAGAGCATATTTTACAGATAAGGTAAGGGGTAAAGTTATTAGACTTTCAAGAGACGGTTTAACTCCTATATCTAGCGCGGGGATGAGCGACTGGTTTAAAGATAATTTAAAAATATCAAGAACTTTGCTTGGTAGTTATGATGACAAAAAAGGACAATATAATATTACTTTAAAAGGAGACGAAATAGAAAAAACTATATCTTACAAAGAAGACGTCAGAGGCTGGGTTAGTTTTAAATCTTTTGTTCCTGAAAATGCTATTAGCTGTGCTAATGAATACTATACTTTTCAAAATGGTAAACTTTGGAAACATCATGACGAAAGCGTAGACAGGAATACTTTTTATGGATTTTTTAACAACTCAACCGTTACAGCTTCTTTAAACGATGCACCTGGTGTTGTAAAATCTTTTAATACTTTAAATTACGAAGGTAGTAATTCAAAAGTTAATTTTAACGCTGATGATAAAGAGTATATTAATTTAACCTCAAGAGATGGTTGGCATGTAGATAATATACATACAGACTTAGAAAAAGGTAGTGTAAATGATTTTATAAACAAAGAAGGCAAATGGTTTAGTTATTTAAAAGGAAAAGATGTAGCGATCTCAGGTAACATGAGTATAGTTATTAACGATGATAACAGTTCACTTTTTGACCAAAGTAGTTTTGCAATACAAGGTTTAGGTATTTTAAATAATACAAGCTCTCCTAGCGCTGTATTTGGTTGCACAGATTATACAGCATTAAATTATAATGCATTAGCCACTGTTGACAATGGTACTTGTTTAACAGGTAACGTAGGTTGTACAGATGCAACTGCACACAATTACGATCCTGTATTAGCTCCAACTGTTGAAGATGGTAGCTGCGAATGGTATGGTTGTACAGACCCAAATGCTTTGAATCAACAAGATTTTGGTTCAGACGCTGCTTCTTACGAATTGTTATATCCAGGATCTATAATAGATAACGGCACTTGTGTATTGGCTAATTACGGGTGTACAGACTCTAGTATGTTTAATTATAATTTTTCAGCTAACATAGACGACGGGAGTTGTGTTCCATTTATATCTGGATGTGTAGGTAGAGAAAATTTTCTTGGTCAATATATTTTTGCTACAACAGCTACTAATTATCAAGGACCAGGAGTTGGACAAGCAAATACTGATGATGGTTCTTGCGAATTTAACTTCTGTAGCGATCCTTCTGATGTGAATTATAACGGTGACACTATTAGTCAAGTTGGTTTTTATCAAGATCCTGTGACTGGAGATGTTACTAATCAATATCCTTTTAATAGCCCGCTTCAATTAGTATATACTTTCTGTGGTAGCGCTACTTATTACGCTTGTTTAGATCCAGGGTTTAGCAATTACAACGCTGGTGTACCGAATAATGTAACCGCTTCGCCTTGTGATGGTGGTAATGTAGGTTGTGATAATACATTTGGTAATGAGTGTACGGGACCTGGAATATTAGCAGGTCAATGTTGCGCAGGGCCTGTTTCTAGTATACAAGCAGGTTGTTTAAATCCAAATGCTCCTAACGGTCAACAGTTTGGTATAGTTAATTCCCATCCTGATTGCGTTGGCGCAATACCTTTGCAAGGATTAGGCGCTCATCCAAACTACGGTAATGAAACTTGTTGTCAGCAATATGGATGTGTTGATGATGATAGCGCCACTAATCATATAGACATTGCTCTTGCTCAAAATCAATTTCCTGCTGGTAACGTTAACGCTGGTTTACCTACTCATGTTCAAGGTACTGGTGGTTGTGCTGGTACAGGGTGTTGTTACGATGTGCCTGCTTACCAATGTGATGTTGATGGTTTTGTAGAAACTACAACATTGATTGGTTTAAGTAGTGCGGATATTATGAATAACCCACAATCTTATCCTAACGATCCTGCTAACAATGTTATTCATCCAACTACTAATTCAACAGGTTCTTGGGTAGATTATGATTTTGCAACTGATCTTGTATCAAATAATATTTGGGAAGGTAAAAACAACGGCGATGGTTGTATCGGTGGTTGTACACAACAAGCAGATTGTAGTTATAATTCATTAGCTACTTGGGATGATGGCTCATGCTCGAATACTTACAATGTTGGACCTAATAAATTTGCTTGTATAAGCGGTGGAGGAAGTTGTACTCCAATTGGTCCTTGTCACCCGCTTTATAATACAGCAGATGCTTATAGTACTCCTGCTGCTTGTCTATCTGGTACATCTGGTTGTCAATCGACAATAATATCAGTTAGTGGTAGTATAGACGGGTGTACAGATTCTACGGCTTCTAATTACAATAGTTCAGCAACTTTTGATAGCGCCGTAAATCCATTAAATCCAAGTGGTAGTTGTGAATATGTTATTCATTACATACCAACAGGCCAATCAGTTGCTGGGTGTCAATCTTTAAAATACTTAGATTATAGTGGTAACGCAGCCATTCAAATAGCTAATTATATTAGCGCGGGTGGAACTATATATACTCCAAGCGCGGGCGGTGGTAATACAGCTATACAAAATTGCTGCAATGCAAAAAATAATTTAAAATATGAATTAGTTGCTGGATCAACAGTTGGTCCTACTGCTTGTTAAAAAATAAAATATGGCAAATCAAAATACAGTATTATCATTTGAAAAAGTTAACTTTTCATTACAAATTGGAGATGTAATATATTTCACAACCGGCGGCGTAAGTGTTGGCGGCTTTAACTCTTCTCAACTACAAAATACTAAAAAGTTAGGTAACGTTGTAGATATAGAATATAATGATCTGACTGAAGAGTTTGACATAACAGTTCGTTATGATGATGTTAAATATCCCAGCGCTTCAGATTTACCTTCGTCAGGACAATATATATCTTTTGTTAAAGATAAAAGAGTAAATACAACTAGTTTATTAGGTTATTATGCTAGTATTAATTTTGTTAATGATTCTAAAGAAAAAGCAGAGTTGTTTAGTTTTGGATCTGAGTTTTCTGAAAGTAGTAAATAAATAAAAAAATGGATAAAATTATAAAAGAATTTATTATAGATTTAAATGATTTACCTTTTAGAACAACTAAAAGAACTTTTACTATAGTTGGCGATATAAACTCTGAGTTTATATTAGAAATAAAAAACGAAGATAGTCACTATTATAATTTTACTAATAATTCTTTTCAAGTTGCCAAAACTAGATTAGAAGATATTTTAATTGGCAAGTCATACTCTGGCACTATAACTTTTCCTGCTATAACTGACGATGATCAATATGATATATATTTATACGCTAAACCTGGCACTAAACACGCTGATTATGTAGAGGCTAGATTTCCTGATGGCACTTTAGATATAAACAGCAGTACTGGTTCTAACTCTTTAATGATGCAAAAAGTTATATATCAATACACAGCTTTAACATTAACACTCGCAGGTTTTTCTTTAACAGGTGGTGTAGCTGGTACTTTTGGCACTCAAACTATATCTGTTGATAGAGGCGGAACGTTAAGTAAAACAGCATTTTCATTTACAACAACTGCCGGCGCAACAGCTGCTTATAGAATTTTAAAACAACCTTCTTATGACGAAATGTTATCTTTTTTAGAGCCTACTATTGGTAGTGCTCCAGATGATATTTATACAGAAAATATATATCCAACAGCTACAACAGCTTTTACTGGTGATGATGTTAACGGTGCTGTTACTAGTGGTAGTGTGGTTAGAATGGATGGTAGCGCTGGTACTAATCTTACTGTTGGAGATAAAATAACAACAGCTACAACAACAGGTACGGTTGATGGTGCTATTGCAGATGGTACAGTTGTAACATTAGATCAAACATGTAGCACTATAATGGCTGTTGGAGATCAAGTAACAGGATCTGGAGCAGATGGAAGTGGTACTATACTAGAAGTTACAGTTGTTGGAACTGGTGGCAACGTTAATAGATTTACTGTCAATGAAGCTACTTCTTTTGATGATGGCGCAACTTTAACTTTTAGTTCTAAGGTAAATAGAAGTTTAACAACTGTTACAGTGGTTGCCACTAGTGGTACAGACACTGATTTCACAATGTCACAGGCTATCCAGTTTCGTGATAACGCTCCTTTAACTTTCTTTAAACAAAAAAATTATAGATGGCCAATAGATAATATAAAAAATATAAAAGAAGGCATGATAGTTGTAGGTACAAATGTAACAGCTGATACGATTGTTGGTGACTATATTGACACTACGGTTTTATATGCTGATACTGAAAACGAAACAACAATAGCCAATAAGTATGTACCAGCTTTAGATACTAATAATCAAGCACCTACAGTGTCAAAAGGTGTTGTTACTGTTCAACCAGGTAATATAGTGTTTGACAAGCAACAGATATTAGGTTTAGCTAGCGATACAATTAAAATAGGTGGTTATGGTAAATCTTTAATAAATGATATTTTTGGATATAAAGTTGAAATTACAGATTTACAATTAACATTAACAGTACCAACAACTACAACATCTGGCGCTGTTAGTGGTAGTACTACAATAGGTGTGGCTGATAGAGAGGGTGTAATTAATAATGTGTCTAGAATTAGCGGTATAGGTATTGACCCAACAGTACAAGATCCTCTTGTAACAGCTGGTGGTGGTGCTGATGGCGCTGGTAACTTTACAGCTGACGCAGCGCAAACTTTAGAAAGTGGTATAACTTTAACAATACGAAACACAGGTAGAATAGCTACGATAACAGGAAACATTGAAATTACTAAAGTTGGTAATACAGATGCAACATTTAGATTTGATGTAGACAAGCTGTTGTCAACGTCTGCTTCTTAAAAAAACAAGTAAAACTGTGACTATTATATATATAAATTATATATAATTATGTCTAAAAAAGAAGTTTCTATAAATTCAAGAGAAAAAATATTAAAACTTGAAAAAGCTTTAATAAACATTGCTGATGGTGTCAATGTAGAGGGTGATGGTAAAAAAATTGTTAGAAATGGAAAAATAGCACCTATAAAACATTCGTTTGCTGATGGTATATATATTAGGCAAATGGATATGGTAAAAAATAGTGTTGTTGTTGGAGCAATACATAAACATTTACATGTTTGGTTTTTATTAACAGGGCATGTTACAATAGCTACTGAAGATAAAACAGAGGACTATATAGCTCCATGCTACGTAGTTTCAACACCTGGAGTTAAAAGAGTTATACTTGCAAATGAAGATTCTATATTTGTAAATATACA
>TARA_R110002012_G_scaffold180405_2_pt1 | contig 13458 bp, 13 predicted proteins | sample TARA_R110002012 | Tara Oceans TARA_R110002012 (sample SAMEA4396515) | marine metagenome | biome: Westerlies Biome; feature: [DCM] deep chlorophyll maximum layer (ENVO:01000326); material: water (ENVO:00002006), including particulate matter (ENVO:01000060) such as... | depth 40 m
GTGGTTATGGATTCGCCCTTGTTACGTTTATGGTAAAAATGATGTTTCCACCAGACTTATCCCAAAGGTTTTTGACTCATGCATTAATAAAAATGATTTAGTCTTAAACTCTTGTAATTCTATAGTTGACTATCTGTACATAGATGATTTCTGTTCCGCGATTAATAATCTTTTGGTAACATCATCATCTGGTGTATACAATATATGTTCTGGAAAAGAATATAAGATTTCTGATGTAATATCAGAAATCCAAGATATAACTCATGTAGACGATACTATAAGTTACGATGTATCGTTGGATAGAGGTAATTCATATTCATATATTTGTGGTGACAATAAAAGACTAAGGGCTACGGGGTGGAGTCCTTCTTTTACTTTGACTGATGGACTGCAAGACACCTTAAATTATTTTTCATTGGGAGAGTGTATCAAATGATAGTTCAAATGACTGTTTCTAGAAATGATTTGTTCTTGATAAAGGAACTTTTACCCATATGGAAAAACTATGCCGATGGCTTTGTTTTTGTTGATGATAGATCAACTGATGGTACATATGATTATCTAATGGACAATAAAGAAAATTATAACATACTTGATGTTATCCGTATAGATGAGGGTATTGATGGTGACTATTTGTGGATGGAGTCAAATCTAAGACAGCCTTTATTTGATAAAGCGATGGAATACTCCGGTAATATTATCTGTCTTGATACGGATGAATATTTGGACGGTTTGTTGTCGAAGGATGAAATTGAGGCTTTATTGGAAGTAAACAAAGACGTTCTAATAAATCTACCATGGGTTCAATATACTGATACCAATCAGATCCGAGTAGATGGTCCATGGAATATTGGGGTAAATTATAAGGATAGATTGGGATCATATGCAAATCGGGCGGTTTATAGAGAGGCACAAACACATGGTGAGCACTTACCAAATCCGGGAACGGTAGGTAGAATTGATGTGCCGTCTTTGTTTGTTTCTCATTTGCAATGGATGGATAAAAGAAGTGTGGGGATTAAGCAATATTTTTATAAAATACTTGACTATGTTCACAATTTAAAGTATAATGTTGATATTGTTCCTTCGTCTGCGTATGATGAATCTGTTAGAAATTTTGAGTGGTCTTATTCTAATTTTGATTTCCCACTTAAAGTGAGAACTGATTTGTTTACACAAAATAATGTTAATGACAACAATAGATTGCAGTTCATAAAAGAAAGTATTGAAAAATATAATATTCCAAATCTAAACGATTGGGGTATGGGAATCCACTAATGGAAGAAATTCTTAAACTAGTAGAAGAATATATTACAAAAAAGAACTCGGAGAAAACTTGGACTCCGGGTAAGGATGTTGTACAGTATGCCGGACCTTATTTTGGAACCGAAGAATATATTGAGTCAGTTAAAACTTTACTGAATGGTTGGCTTGTTCTTGGACAGGAAGGTATTAAGTTCGAAAGGAAGTTCCCACCACTGATGGGTAAGGAATTTGGTATCCTTACAAACAGTGGTAGTAGTTCTAATCTTCTCATGATGTCTGCTCTTACTTCTAAGCGGGGAGCAAATCTACCCAAGGGAACTAAAGTTATCACTCCAATTGCGGGGTTTCCAACTACGATCAATCCTATCTTTCAGGTAGGATTTGAGCCTGCATTTGTTGATATTGATCTTGATACTCTTAATCTAAACTTGGAACAAGTAGAAGAGAGGGCCAAGGAGGGTTGTAAGGTTATTACCTTTGCTCATGTTCTTGGCAATCCACCAAACATGGATAGATTGATGGAGATTGTCGATGAATATGGGTTGATTCTACTTGAAGATTGTTGTGACGCTCTTGGTTCTACTTATCGGGGTAGATATCTTGGTAGCTATGGTGATTATGCATCATGTTCATTTTATCCTGCTCACCACATTACTATGGGTGAGGGTGGTTTTGTTGCCTGCAACACAAAGAATCAGGAGATTATTGCTAGGAGTTTCCGTGAATGGGGTAGGGGTTGTTACTGTGTTGGTAAACAGCAAGGCCTTCTTAAGAACGGTATGTGTAAGAATCGATTTTCTAATTGGTTGCCTGCTCTCCCAGACGAAATTTTTGATCACAAATATGTTTATGATGAGATTGGTTACAATTTAAAACCAACAGATCTACAGGCAGCGATGGGCCTTGTTCAGCTAGGTAGACTATCTGAAATCATAGAAAAGAGAAAGCACAATCACCATCGTCTCTGTGAAATTTTTTCAAAGTACGATGAATATTTTGTTATTCCGGAGGCAACAGAACATTCTGATCCAGCATGGTTTGCTTTTGCTCTTACCATAAAGGACAATGCTCCATTTAAGAGACGAGATATAATTGAATACTTAGAGAATAGTAAGATTCAAACTCGTCCGTATTTTGCGGGGAACATTATGCTACAACCAGCATACGAGGGACTGATGGATCAAAAGGAAGTGATTGAAAACTATCCTAATGCCCGTAAGATTACAACTGATACGTTCTTTTTAGGAACAAGTCCAGTGATTACTGATGAACAATTAACTTATATTGATGGGGTTGTTGGGAAGTTTTTTGATGACTAAGTTAGATCTAACTAATGTTACTATGGTTTCTGTGAATTGTGTTGATCCAATTCAAAGTGCCAAAGCTCTTTTGTATAGCTCCAGAGATATAGATTTTGCTGAGATGATTTTGATTTCAAACAAAAAACCAGATAATTTGCCAAAGTCCATACGGTTTGTTGAAACTGAACAAACTACACATCAAGAGGGATCTTTGCACTCATATAAAACATTACCAGATTTAATAGAGACTGATTATTATCTTGGAATTCATGATGATGGTTTTATAATTAACCCTAATTTGTGGCAAAATGAGTTTTTTGAATATGATTATATTGGAGCACCTTGGAAAGATGAAGGACAAAGAAACCGAGTAGGAAATGGTGGCTTTGTTTTTAAGAGTAAAAAATTTATCGAATTGTGTAGATACATAAAGCATCTAGGAAGACATGATGACGGTGAATTGACTAATGATTATTATGACTACTTTACAGCAAATGGGTGCAAATATGCTCCGGTTGAGGTTGCTATGAGATTTTCCTTAGAATCAAAAATCCCAGAGTGTGAATATAACTTAGACAACTGCTTCGGTTTTCATGGTAGGGGTGTCGTTGATGCTGTACATGACGGCGAGGGTCAGCAATTTAAAGATAGAATAAAACTTTTAGAACAGGTAAAAATATAATGAGCGATTTTTTTAAAACACAAAATCAGTTGTTTATCCCAGATCCAAACATCCAGTTTAATTCTGTAGACAAACTTCAGATAAATCTATATTCGTGTAGTTCAAAGAACAGTAGATTTAAGTTTTCGACAAGAATTATGGATGAGCTATGTGAAATTAAAAATAAAGATAAAGTTGTTGTGTGTATCCATGCCGAACCAGAATTGTTAAATTTATGGTCACAATACTTTATTGGTAAAAATGTTGATTTCGAACTTAAATTCTATCAACACCAAAATCCTTGGTACTTAGCAAGAACTTATACTGCACTTCAGACTCCATGTAAGTACACATGTAAGGTTGATGATGATGCCTTAATTAGTCGCCATGTTTGGGACTATATGATAGAAAACTTGGATAAGTTATCTGAGAAGAATCCAGTAATTGCACCAATTTTTACTAACGGAATTCCAAGCGCAGAATTATTTGCAGAAGATTTTCTAGATGGTGATGACTTAGAAAAATTACATGAATTATTTTTGTCTGGTAGAATTGCAGTAAATCAATGGAACTTAGATTATTCTGAAGTTAATGATAAGATTGCAAGTATGGATAAATGGGATGGTAGAGAATATTGGGACTACATGGAAACCGCAGATATTAAGTGGGAAAGGCAGATTGATCCAGCCACAGGTGAGTTGATTCCTTGGACATATTTTGGAGTTCGTGGAGTTCATCCTGCACGCTTCTCGAAAGAAATTAATATGTTTCTAGCCGACGCATTTATAAAAAACAAAGAAAAGTTTTTTGGTAAAAACGAATATTCATTGGAAGAATATCATGCACCATACTGGACTAACAATATAGTTGTTGCGACAACGGACTTTTGGATAAAGACTCTACCCATACACAACGATGGTTGGGATGAGGGTAATATGAATTTAAGAATGCTCATGGATGAATCTCGGGTTCTATACGTAAGAAACGGATTTGGTATTCATATGGCATATGGTATGACTGAGGGACAGGCAGAGATAGAAAGGTATTATACGGAAAACTTATGAGCGAAAAATACACTATAATTAAACCAGAAGATAACTGCGGAATGTGTGGCTATATTTGGCAAACATTAAGGGCCATGTATCACAACCCAGATAAAAAATACTACGTAGATTTTTCTAATAGTATTTACAAAATTAATGATGAAAATATTTGGGATTATTTTTTCGAGCAACCACACACAGACAAGTATCCAAGCGAGAGTGAAATTGAAAATGTAGTTGGTATTATTTTTGATCAGGAGAGTGAATTTCTTTCGAACGAAATAAAACCAAATACAGAGGAAGAAATTCAAAGAAGACGTTTGATGTTCAACGAAGTAATTGATAAATACTTCAGACTAAAACCAGAGGTACAGGAAAAGATAGATTCTTTTGTGGATCAGAACTTCATGGGTAATAAAGTTTTGGGGGTTCATTTTAGGGGAACAGATCATCCTGATAAAAAGCACATGGATGACTATATGTCTTTCATTAGAAAAAAGGTTTTAGATTACGATAAGTTGTTTATCTGTTCGGATGAATGGGATCGATTCCGATTGGCAGAAATATCAAATAAAAATAAAGCCATATCATACGATAGTATTCGCAGTAAGGGTGGTGTTCCTTTGCATGGTCACCCTGTATATTCCCCACATAAAAGGGTTGAAGATTTTGATTATCAATATAAAATTGCAGAGGATGTAATCGTTGAGTCTTACTTGATGTCTAAGGTGGATTATTTGGTTTGTTGTTCTGGATCTAATGTTAATTATTTTTCGCGAGTTATAAATCCCAACTTAGAAGCAATTGAACTATAATAGGAGATTTTAAAATGAATGCACATGATAAAAACTCAATTATCAACAAACTCACCGGATCTAGTGTGATTAATGATCCGTTTTTCCATACACAGATTGATAACTTTTTACCAGAAGATCTAGCCAGAAATTTATCAGATGAATTTTTGTCCTATGATGATGCAAAATGGTTTTCATATTTTAACAAAATCGAAGATAAAAAATTGTTGAGTGACTGGAGACAGTTTCCAAAGGAGACATATCAGTTTTTTACTTTTCTAAATTCTCCGTTTATGTTGGAAACACTATCGAATATGGTTGGTGTACAGCTATATCCGGATCATGGTTTACATGGTGGGGGTTGGCATATTCATGCTAGTGGCGGAAAGTTGAATCCACATCTGGATTATTCTTTACATCCCCAGATGGGCTTGCAACGTAAACTGAATCTTATCCTTTATCTGTGTGATGATTGGAATGAATCATATGGTGGGCATTTTGGTCTTTGGGATTCCAATCCTGACGGGACAGCAAAAAATATGTGTAAAGAAATTCCTATGGGTTTCAATAGAGCCGTACTTTTTGATACCACACAAAATTCTTGGCATGGTATGAGCAGGCCGGTTACTTGTCCAGAAGGAAAATATCGTAAGAGTATTGCGGTATATTATTTGACAGAGCCAGTCGGTGAAGTTGATCCTCGTTCCAGAGCATTATTTACACCAACAGAGGAACAAATGGGTGACTCCGAGATAGAGGAACTAATTGCAAAACGGTCGGATATAAAAACATCAAAGGAAGTTTATGTAAATGGATGATAAATTATCAATATTTGGAGGAACGGGCTTTATTGGATCTCGATTTTGTGAGATGTATGATAATGTTTATATAATTGACAGGGATGATTATGTCCCCAAGTCTAATAACATTTTGTACTTCATAAGCACGGTTGATAATTATAATATTCATAACAATCTTCATGTTGATATTGATACCAATTTATCGGTCTTAATGAATGTCTTGGAAAATATAGATCCAAATGAAGATGTCACATTTAATTTTGTGAGTTCTTGGTTTGTTTATGGTAAAAATAATGAAATTCCTTTTAGGGAAGATTATTCCAAGTGCGAACCAACTGGGTTTTATTCAATAACAAAGAGGTGTGCAGAGCAATTACTTATATCTTTTTGTCAGACACATAATATAAAATATAGAATATTTCGATTAGCCAATGTCCTTGGTACGGGTGATAATAAAATTTCTAAAAAGAAAAATGCACTTCAATTTTTAATAAAGGAAATTGTAAATGGGAACGATGTTCCTCTTTATTATGGTGGTGAAGTTCTGAGAGACTATATCTACGTTGATGATGTGTGTAATGCGATTAAAATGTGTATGGATAGTGCCCCTTCTAACGAAATAATAAACGTAGGAAGTGGAAACCCGTATAGATTTTTAGATTTGATTAAAAAGGCAATTGAATGTTCTAGATCTTCTTCAAAAATTATCCAGATTGAACCAACAAAATTTCATGATATTGTGCAGGTTAGGCATTCATATTTGGATGTAACTAAATTAAATTCCTATGGATTCGAGAAGATATTCGACATAGATATGATAATTTCGCATTTAGTCGATTATTACCAGAGTCAGAAGGTTAATGACAATAATAAAACAGAAAGAGTTGATTAGATTATGAAAATTGTATACGTTACTGGTTGTTTAGGTTTTATTGGCTCTTATGTGACGAGATTGTGTCTTGATCGTGGCTGGTATGTCAAGGGTGTTGACAGCATGACATACGCTGCTAATAACAATCTATTGGATGAATTTCGACAGTATGAAAACTTCTCATTTGTTCACTGTGATATAAATGAATTGGAGTTTCTTTACGATTGTGATTACATTATCAATACAGCAGCAGAGACTCATGTTGGTAACTCTATCACAAATAGTGATGATTTTGTTTTTTCTAACATAAATGGTGTACATAATATATTGGAATTGATTAGAAACTACAGACAAGAGACCTCAAATGTTCCTACTTTGCTTCATTTTAGTACGGATGAGGTTTATGGTGATATTGTCGATGGATCACACACGGAGACTCATCTATTAAAACCATCCAACCCGTATTCTGCAACAAAGGCAGCCGCAGACATGCTTATTCTTGCTTGGGCTAGAACGTATGATATACCGTATGTCATTGTTCGTCCTACAAATAATTATGGTATTGGTCAATATGTCGAGAAGTTAATTCCAAAAGCGTGTAAGTATTTAAAACTAGGAAAGAAAATTCCACTACACAATAACGGAACACCTATTCGCAATTGGTTGCACGCTGAAGATACGGCAAACGCAGTTTTGAAAATAATTGACTCCGGTGTTCAGAATGAAATTTATAATATTGCCGGTGGATTTGAGCAAACAAATATCGACACCGTTAAAAAACTTTTACGTGTGTTGACAGGCGACAATAATTATGATATAAATGAATATGTAGATATGTCTTGCTCTAGGGCTGGGCAAGATTTGAGATACTCATTAGATGATTCTAAGCTACGGTCCCTTGGTTGGGAGCCACAGAAGATATTTGATGATGAACTAGAAGGCATAGTAAATTACTACAAGAACAAATTTATATGGTGAATATATCAGATGATTAAAGTGTGTGATGCAATTGCGGAGTTTCTAGAAGATAACAAAATTGAAATAGTCTTCGGGATCACCGGAGCAACAAATCTACCTTTATTTGACTCTATCATCAGAAGGGGATTTACTAGAGTTGTTTATGTTCATCATGAACAAGCAGCGGTGATGTCTGCTGGTGCTTTTTATAGAGCAAGCGGCAATCTTGCTGCTGTCATAGTAACTGCTGGTGGTGGTGCTTCCAATGCAATTACTGGTAATCTAAGTAATTGGGCAGATTCTATTCCTTGTTTGATCATATCTGGACAAGAAGCAACAAATTTTGTAGAAGAACACCATGATCTTAGGATGCTGGGTACTCAGGGATTTTCTGTTACTAACTCTGTTAAAAACATGACAAAGTATGCAGAATGTGTAACAAATGAAAATGATATTCTATTCCATTTAGATAAGGCACATTATATTTGTACTGAGGGGAGACCCGGACCTGTATGGTTGGATATTCCCGGTAATTTGCAGAACTGTAAAATTGAAAAAAAAAGTGTGGATCGGTTTCATGTAGAAAATGAAGATGTTACTGAACATGATCTGGAAAATATTATCAATATGCTGAATGATGCTGAACGACCTGTTATCATGGCTGGTCATGGGGTAACTCTATCTAAGAGTAATCAGCAGTTTAGGGAATTGGTGGACAAGTTAAATATTCCTGTCCTCTTGACATACTCAGGGATAAATATTCTTGAACACAATCACCCACTTAACTTTGGTACGTCTGGTATATACGGACAACGGCGATCAAATTTCATTGTACAAAATTGTGATTTGCTTTTGGTTTTGGGGAGTAGATTGGCCATCCCGCAGGTAGGTTACAACATTGAAAATTTTGCAAGAGATGCAAAAATAATTATGGTCAATAATGATGCGGATGAACTGAAAAAGATTTCTAGGTGCATTCCTGTTCATGCGGACTGTGGTGAAGTTATAGAAAATCTACTCACAAATTGTGAGTTAGATCAGGACCATAGTGATTGGGTGACTAGATGTAAAAAATATTCTAGTGATTTTCCTATTATAGAAGATCATCATCTGGAAGACGATAAGACATACGACAACTCATATGTTCTTATAAACAAGTTATCTGACTTACTTCCATCAAATAACATAATAGCGATTGGCCAAGGCTCTCCATTACCATGTACGCATCAAGCATTTAAATTTAAGAAGAATCAAATTGCATTTGCTTCCAATGGTTTGGGTGAAATGGGAAACGGTCTTCCCTCTGCAATTGGAGCATCATTTAGTAATACTAAAACACATACTATTCTTCTGGACGGTGATGGTAGTATGATGATGAACCTACAAGAATTGCAAACCGTTGTCGGATATGATTTACCATTAAAGATTATAGTATTCAACAATGAAGGTTATTTATTTATTAAACATACCCAGAAAATGTTATTCGGTAAAGAAGGTTATACAGGAGTAGACTCTGATACTGGGTTGTCTTTACCTAACTTCGAACAAATTGCAAATGCGTTTAATATTCCATATTTAAATACCAAAAGAAATACTTTACAGGACTTTGTTGATCATAGGGGTTATTGTATTTTTGAATGTTTTATGAATCCTGAACAAGACCTGTCTCCCAAAGTTAAGGGACGGAAAACAGATGATGGTATACTTGCTCCCCCGATAGAGGATATGAGTCCTTTGATTTCCTTTGAAACTTTGAAAAGGAATATGATTGTACCTCATCATCAAATTTCCGAGAGCTTACACCGATGAATTTAACATTGCAGACATTATCTTCTACTATAATTTCTGAAATATTGTGTAAGACAAATTTCGATGGTATTGTTTTGGATACTGAACATGGTTGTTTCGATAATGAAAAGTTATACTCTTGTATTCAAGTGATAACCTCCATGAGTAAGCAGTGTTTTGTTAGAGTCACTGATTTTAATAAGAGACTCATACGGATGTGTCTAGACGCGGGTGTTCATGGTTTGATTTTTTCTACCATAGAAAACGTGAACAGCGCAGAGGAAATTTTAAAGTACTGTAAGTATCCCAGACATGGTGGTAATCGTGGGATGGGGTTGGTTCGTCAAAATTCGTGGGGAGATTGTGTGTTGGATGATCACCACCCAGCACTAATTGCACAAATAGAAACCAAAAGAGGTGTGGACAATATAAATAAACTGAAAGAGCTTGGTTTTGATTATTTTGTTTTAGGTCCATACGATTTGTCCTCTGATTTGGGTTATCCTTCAGAGTGGCAGAATGAAAAGTACCTCTTGTATATTGATAGAGTGCGTGGTATAATTCCCAAAGAGAAGTTAGGTATATTTCTCCCAACGGTAAATCAAGTATTAGAATCAAAAAACGAAACTACAAATTATTCTTTACTGATAAGTGGAATGGATACAGATTTTTTGAGAATTGGAATTGGAGAATGTTTTAAATGAATAATCTAATTAATATGTTAAACGATCTTAAGGACATCGGGGTTGTTGGGATAAAGCAATCTTTCGAGGATGAGGGTGTTATCTATGAAGACTTAATTAGAATGCGTAGACTAACAGATATTTGTCATCTGCCTCTGTTTGTTAAAATTGGAGGGTGTGAGGCAAAGTCAGACATTAATAATTGTGTAGCACTTGGGGTAGATTGCGTCATTGGTCCTATGATTGAAAGTCCGTTTGCCATGAGCAAGTTTGTTGGTATGTCAAATAAGAAAATCAACATGATGTTTGTCTGTGAAACAATAGCCGCAGTCAATAACCTAGAGTCCATTCTTTCAGATAATAATATAGAACCCCTGTCTGGTATGGTTTTTGGAAGAAGTGATTTTGCAAAATCACTAAACCTAAGTAAATCTGAGGTAGACTCTCCTCGTGTTTGTGCAAAAGTAAAACTAGCACTAGAGGTTGCAAAGAGGCACAAACTATTAACCACACTGGGAGGAAACCTTTCAACAAAGAGTTCTGATTTTATTTCGCAGATGTTCGGAGAGGGACTGTTGGACAGAGTTGAAACTAGAAATGTGGTCATTGAACTAAACGAAGGTAACGTAAAAAATCTATCTGAAACAATTCAGAAGGTATTGGATTTTGAATTATGTTGGTTGGAAAATAAAAACGAAAAGTACAGTGGTATTATAGAAGATTGTGTATATCGAAGTGAACTACTAAGAAATAGAAAATGACCAGACACGATCAACTTAAAAAAATACTACAGTCGGGTGATTGTTTTAAGATGATCTGCGGTGCGGGAAACGAAGACCCTGCATATGTAAAAAAACTTGCATTGATCTATACCCTTGCCGGTGCTAAAATTTTAGACGTTTCGTGTAATGTTGATGTGATAAAGCACGCAATGGAGGGAATCGATCTGGCGTTTAGTTTGTCTAAAACGCTTGGTGTTGAAATTGAAGACAGACCATTTATCATGGCGAGTGTTGGAATGCCAGGAGATCACCATGTTAGGAAATCATACATCGATCCAGATAAATGTATCGGTTGTAATCTTTGTATTCCTGTTTGTCCTACCCATGCTATACCAACAGAATTTACACTCAACTTGCCAGTTTTTCAGGAATTGGGTGGATCTTATGACGAAGAAGATCAATCAAAAGAAATTGTTATAAAGGACTTGTGCATTGGGTGTGGTAAATGTGGAAACATATGTCCCAAGGATGATATTATCTCATATAGACACAACGCAAGAGAATTAGAAATACTATTACCAAAATGTATGGAAGCTGGATGCGAAACATTTGAATTGCACGCGGCTGTCGGTGAACATGAGATAACAATGGATGAATGGAAACTCATCAATAAGATCAACCCTAAGAACTACAACTCAATGTGTTTGGATAGATTGAATCTTGGTAATTTAAATCTTGAACATAGAATTGAGTCAGCGATTAGTATTGCCCCGGATAGGATTATAATCCAAGCAGATGGTTACCCAATGAGTGGTGGTGAGGATGATTTTAATACAACTATGCAAGCCGTTGCATGTGCAGATGTAATCAATAAGAAGTTTAACATGAGGAAAGATCCTAAAAGAAAAACTGCTACAGGGAAAGCAACTCGCTCGTCCAAGAAAGCATATAGATCTCTTAAGTACCCAAAAATTGTTCCGATTGTTTTGTCTGGGGGGACAAACTCTTTGAGTAGAGAATTAGCAGAAAAATGTGGGGTCCGGTGTAATGGAGTTGCTATTGGAACATTTGCACGGGATATTATAGAAGAGTTTGTTCAATATGAAGATTTCTATGAAAATATTGATATAATTAAATTGGCATATCGGATAGCCAATGAATTGGTCATGAAAAATAAAATGAAGGAGTTGGTATGAGTGATAAGAAATTAACTATAGCAGTCGATTTTGATGGAACGCTTTGTGAATTTGCTTTTCCTAAAATTGGAGAGCAAACTGAGGATCAGATTCAGTTGGTTGAACATTTAATTGGAATGCGTGAAGAGGGACATAAACTTATTCTATGGACGAATAGGGGGGACAGTGAGGAGTATCCTGTTCTTACCGAGGCAGTTCAGTGGTGTAAGGATAGAGGTTTAGAGTTTGATGCTGTAAATGAAAACTTAAAAACACAGAAAAAACTATCTGGCCCATCACCAAAAATTATGGCAGATATTTATCTTGATGATAAAGCATTGCATGTCTCTGGTTGGAAAACACTACAAACCGCAATTCCAATATGAAGATCGTAAAGTGCGATATATATATTCATAGAACTATAAAAAGGAATGTTTTATTATGAGTAAACCTACAGTTACATTATGCATGATTGTGAAAGATGAGACACATGTTATTGAGCAGTGTCTTCGTTCCATGGCGAAATATGTGGACAGATATGATATCACCGATACTGGATCGACCGATGGAACACCAGAACTTATCAAGAAGGTTATGGATGAGTTGGGGGTTCCCGGTGAGGTTTATCTATCTGATTGGAAAGGTTTTGGTGATCATGCAAATAAAATCGGATCACGTACAGAATCTTTCCATAATGCAGAAAAGGGTGGTGCTGAATATGCATGGGTAATTGATGCGGATGATTACATTGAAGGTAACTTCGAGTATCCTAAAGAACTGACTTCTGATGGTTATACTCTACTCATTAAGAGGGGAGATTTCTCTTGGTGGAGAAATCAAATCTTCAAGTTAGAACTTGGTTGGAGATATGTTGGTGTTCTTCATGAGTATGCCGATTCAACAAAGAAGAGTCCTGCACAATTCGAAAAAATTACAGGTGATTATCATGTCTCTGCTAGAACCGAAGGTGCTCGTAACGTAGGAATAACTCCGGTCGAAAAATATTCCCGTGATGCAGAAACTCTTACCAAGGCGTTGGAAGATGAACCAGAAAATGCACGTTACCAATTCTATCTCGCACAGAGTTACTTTGATTCTCAGCAGTGGGAAAAATCACGCGAAGCATATAGGAAGCGCGTGGAGATGGGTGGATGGAATGAGGAAGTCTATTACTCTCAGTTTCGTGTCGCTTTAGTTTGTGGAATTTTGAATGATCCCCCGCAGGAAACCATTCATGAATTTATGGGTGCGTTTAGTATTCGACCAGTCCGAGCAGAGCCACTAATTGAGGTATCGAAAATCTATCGGTCTTTGGAGAAGCCCGGTGCAGCATATGTCTTTGCAAAGCAGGCTGTTGAACTACCGTATCCACAGAATGATATTCTCTTTATCAGTGA
>TARA_R110002012_G_scaffold184222_2_pt1 | contig 13458 bp, 14 predicted proteins | sample TARA_R110002012 | Tara Oceans TARA_R110002012 (sample SAMEA4396515) | marine metagenome | biome: Westerlies Biome; feature: [DCM] deep chlorophyll maximum layer (ENVO:01000326); material: water (ENVO:00002006), including particulate matter (ENVO:01000060) such as... | depth 40 m
GCGAATGAATGAACATCAACTAATGCATTACTTGGCATAGTAAATCTTATGATGGATTGTGGTGTGATATTGCTTGACTGATTTTGTGGTTCTAAACGGAAAAGACCGACAGATAGACCTTCAAGGCGTTCGCAGAAATACTGAAGTTTAGGACTATACGACATTTGTTTTATAATTAATGTAAATATTTTAATTTTATAAAAAAAGAATAAATAAAATTAAATTAAATTAAATTAAATGCTAAATTCCTAAAATCCCATAGGTCTTCCATATTCATCTCTACCATTTTTTTGATAAATTAATACATTACTATCTAATCTTGCTGGAACTTTACTCTTTACAAATAAACTTTCTGGAATAATATCAGGATTTTCTCCATATGCCGAATCTTGTATTATATCAACACGGATAGTTGCTGTAAAGTGTCTATTTCCTAAAGTTGGTTGATTAACTCCAAAAAGTGGTAATGCTCTATTACGACTATCTGTTAAAGCAATTCTAAAATGAGTTAATGTCTTTTGATACATATTAGCAAAATATTGTCTATCATTAGAAGGCTCATATTGAACTATTTCTGTATCTATTCTCATTTCTGCTAAAATAGAACTTGGATTTAATTGATTATCACCTATTGTATCTAAAGGTTTGCTAAACATCTCACTAGAAAATACTTGAGGTGCTGGATTAACTCTCATATATACATTTGGTTCTGTATAGCGTTGAGCCGGATATTGTCCTAAAACTACTATTTTTTTAGGGTCACTAATATCAATATTAAATGAAGTTGTTAAAGTTGTTGCGGGTGTGCGATCTATTCCTAAAAGTAATCCGGAATCAGCACCTGGTTCTATACCTGCCGGTATTCCTCCCGGAAGATTTGCTGGGTCTATAACTGATTGTAATCCAAAATTACCATTTGTAAGGTCATTAGCGGTTAAACCGTGATTATTTGTAGTATTCATAGTAAAACCAATTATATTATCAGTAGTTCCACCTATACCAGTCCCAGAAGGTGGTAAAATATTAGTAATAGTAGTAGCACCGACACCCGCTAAAGCCCCTCCATCTATTACTGCCTTAAATGATGCAGATAAATTAGTAGCAATATCCCTAACAGTATTATAATTGTAATCATTCAAAATAATAGGAAAGTTAGTATTACCAGTATTGGTTCTTAATACTATTCCGTGATTTGCCGGATTAATATTAGTCCAAGTCTTAATCATATTAAAATTCATTAAAGATAATCTAATGTATTGTCCTTGACCTCTTGTATTAATACTATTATTACCTAATTGAAAATCATAATTTTGTCCGTTTTCTTTACCATCGTCACTATTTAAAAATAGATTATAACTCTCAACAACTATGTCATTAGAACTTTTTGCTTTATTCACAACAGCCATTTATTTATAATAATATAATATATTTTAATTTTACAATTTAATTATTGATTTTTAGTTTATCTGTAAATAATGAGATAAATTAAATTATGGATTATTAGATGTGTCTAAAGTAATCTCACAATTACCTTTTAAAACACCTCCGGTCTGTCTCTCTGTATTAATGGGTTTTTCCCATAAACCTTCATTTATAATTTTATCTACTTCTTCCTCTCCTTTACTTTCTACAGTGTCATATAACCATTCAAACCATCTAAAAGGAATAGTTGGAAAATCTTTATTCATATCATTTATTGCTTTATCTCGTATAGCAAATTGTAATGGAGTATAATTATATGGGTTGGGTCTTGTTGCTCTTGGGATTTCTTGTTCTTCCACTTCAGTCATTTTATAATATATAAATATATTTTTTTTTCACAAATTTTACAGAAATTAAATTAAGGAACTGGAGCGGCAGAAGTTCCTACACCTGATAAAACCGAAGCCATAATATTAGCACTAAAATCAGCATCACTAGAACCTTGTTGGACTTCTTCAACTAATCTCTTAAATGTATCGGTTCTTCTACCACGACTCATAGAAACATCTATATCACTCGCTCTAAAAGCACCAGTCGGTATTCCTAATGCTTGTGCTTGATTAAAGATTTCCTTAAATATGTTTTTTTGAACTGCTTTGGATAAAGGTTCATATTGTGCTATTTCTTGTGTAAATGAAGGAGGCATAGCACCAGTTCCACCTCCACCCCCAGTTCCAGTAGGCACTAAAACAGGACGACTAACAGACGCTTGTATTGAAGCAGATTGATTAGGTCTAGGAACACTTGGTATAACACCAATAACTTCGGGTTTAATTATGCTTAAACTATTAATATATCTTTCTTCTAGGTCTTGGTAATTTTGATTTTGTATTAAAGCAATACGGCGTAAAGCCTGTTTAGGGTCTTGTGGTCTTTGTGCTAATGCGTCAGGGGCAGAAGCAATTTTAAATAATTCATAAGTTTTACTACCTGGAGGCATATGCTCTAACGGACACATTTTGCGTATATTTTCATCACTTAAATAACTGCCAACTCTACTTGCCATTTTTATTATACATATAGATTTTATTTTATTTTTTTAATTTTATGTCTAAATTAAATCTTTTTTCTATATCTTTAATACTATCAGTTATAGTAGGTTTATTCCATAGTAAATTTTTACTCCAAAATCCAGCAGTTTTAACACCGGACTTACTCCAATCTTCTCTTTTTCTATGTCTATTTGAATAATTTTCTTTTCTTTGAGGGTCTTTATTTTTAGTGTAATCACTCATACCTTTTGCTCCAAAATGAATGGTTTTATTATCAACTTTTACTTTATACTTTTTTTCTTTTTTATCACTTTTACTTAACTCTATTGTTGTCATTTATAAATTATAATTACATTTTATTTTATTTTTTTAGCAAGGTCTAAATCGTGATTTAATTTTTTTTTACCTTCTACTTTATTTACAAATGAATATACCCTAGCCATAGCCCACTGTTCTTTACTCATTTTTCTACTCATCGGGGCTTTAGGGTCTTTTGCTCCACTCTTTGTTCTCACACTTTGAGGATTACTTTTATAAGCACCTAAACCTCTATCATAAACATTATCTAAAATATTCATACTTATTCCTGATAATTTAGATACTTCTTTTTTACTATTACCTTCATTAATAGGTTGTTTATGTCTTTTATTAAAGTCTTGCTTGTTAGTCATTTATACAATAATATTACATTTTATTTTATTTTAATTTAGTCATTTATCATTTTTTATACATTTTTTACAGAAAATTAAAATATTTGTATAAATTATAGAATTATGAGCGATAATGAAAGTATTATACCGGAGGAAGAAATTCCAAAAATTGAGAAAAAAGTTAGAAAAAAGAAAGAAATGACAGAGCAAATGAAAGAACAACTGAAAATTGCTAGGGAAAAAGCAATACAAGTTAAAAAGGCTCTAAAAGGTAACCCCGAAGCAAGAATAGAACATTACAAAGAAAAAATTAAAAAAGAAAATGAAAGACCTAAAACAAAAAAAGAATTATTAAAACAAGCAAAAGAAGAATTAGAAATGGAAAAATTAAAAGTTAAAGAACCTGAACCAGTGCCTGAACCTGAACCTGAACCTGAACCTGAACCTGTCATTAAATTAGTAAAAGAAGAATTACCAGTTGATGATGAATTAGATGAAAATGGATTACCTAAACCACCTAAACAAGCAATTAAAAAACCTATTGTAGATTTATCAACAGATGAAGCAATAACTGAAGTTGCTCCACCACCTGTAAAACAAAAGAAAAAAGTAAGATATATTTATGAAAGTGATACAGATAGTGAAGAAGAAAGAGTTGTTTATGTAAAAAAGAATACTACTAAATATGTCCCAAGAAAGGAAGAAATTAAAGTATCACAACCCATAACAATACCTAGAACATTTGGTGTTACTACTAATAATCGTTTTGGTAGTTATGGTATGCTAGGTAGAAGATAATTTTACTTTAATTATTAAAAAAATAATATATTTCTTTATTATAAATGATTAAGTCTAAAATTTCCAAACAACTAGAAGACTTTGAGAAGAAACTCAATAGTATGGTAGATGAAAAAGACATTATAGCGGAAACCAAAAAAGAGTTAGAAAGAATTAAAGAAAGTGGTATGTCTAGAGAAGATAAAATTAAAGCACAAGCATATTTACAAGAGTTTAGTAAATCATTTTTACGAAAAGATATTATAACTGATAAAAATTTATCCGATAATGAAGTAGAAGGCTCAAGACTTTTAAGAGTTCATATGGAACAAGGTTATATGCCTAATGATGCTAAATTAAATACTGAAAATATGAAAAGATATTTACAAGAACCATTAAAATATACAAATGGTAATACAAGAAGTCTTAATGATACTTTTGGTAGTTTAGATACTGAATTAAGTAATGAAGCATTTAGTGTATATTCTAAAAATGGTGAAAGACCTACAGTTGCTTTTAGGGGTTCTAGAACATCTCCTAGTGATTATAATACAGTTAAAGATTGGAAATTTAACATAGAAAGCATACATAATCCAGCAAACGCTCAAAAGTCACCCTCAATAGTAGAATTGGAAAGTAATTTAGAAAAAGTCCGTGCGAAATATGGTGGTTTTAAAGAAATGTTAGGTTACTCAAAAGGTGGTAATCACGCCTTGTATTATGGAAATAAAGAAAAAGTTCCAATTAAAGCATATAATCCACACATTACATTAGAACATAATTTATCTAATTTAGAAGCCGATACAACAATTATGAGAACACCATTAGACCCCGCAACACAACTTTTGGCTATGAAGAAAACAGGTAAAAATCTTAAAGTTAAAACTATACCGGCATTAGAACAAAATGTAGAACCAATAGGGCAACATATGGATAATAATTTTTGGGACGACACTAGTATAAGAAGCAGACAAAATCCATTAAAAACAAAATTAAGTGCTAATTTATCATTAAGAAAATTAAGAGAAGAATTAGTAAAAACAGAACAGGCAATTAATAGTAATAAATCTATTCGGGGACATTTAACATCAATTGACCCTAATTCAACACGAGAACAAATAGACGAGGCAATAAAAAGACAAACACTCGGTAGTCAAAAAGCAAAAATGAAAAAAGTTGTATTTAGACCTACAGAAGTTCCAACACCGGTTAGAGCGTCTCGTGGTATTGATTCAGGTGCTGGTGTATTTGAGAATGTAGAAGAAACAGCTATGGGTAAATTATCAAAAAACATATCTAAAAATCCACAAGAATACTTGAGAAATCAAAAATTAGCAAGAGAACGTTTTGGTGATAGAAACGATATAGGTATAGAACAAGAATTAAAAGATTTTCGTGATAATTATGGAGATAAAAACTTTAAAGCATTAAAATATAGAATAAATAAACGTCTTCTTAACTTACCTGATGAAGCTATTGATGATGATGAAATTAAAAGAATATATAAACAAGAGAAAGAATCCGCTACATTAGAATTAAAACAACCAAATAAGTCTTCATTTAAAATGGGTGAAAATACTAGAAGTTTTATTTCAGCAAAAGGTATAGATGCTATTACACCTGAAGAAGCAAATGACCTAGTTAATGGAAGATTAATAGACAACAGCAACCCTAGTATGTTTAATAGTGATATTGCTAAAAGATATGCCGAACAGCCTGAAGCTGGTAGAGCGAGAATATTAAACTCATTAGACAAGCGAATAAATTACTCTACTGGAAATATATATAATGATTACGCAAGTCCTATGGATACTGCTTTAAGAGGGACATTTAATCAAGGACTAAAAAGAGGAGTGGGTTTAGTCGGTAGAGGTGCTATGAGAGTAGGTGGTGGAATGTTATTAGGTGCTGGTATAGGTGTAGGGGTAAATGAGTTGGCTGAAGCGTTACATTTAAGAAATGATATGTCACCTGTAGTAGAAGAAGGACTAACAGGTGCTTTAGCGGGTGGTTTAACAGAAACAGCCGGTATGAAATTAGCGGGTGAAGCAATAGGCACTTTATCAGGTGGTATGAAAATAGGAACATCAGCCTTATCAGGTGGTATAGGTATTGTTGTTGGTGGATTAGTTACACAAGGATTAGAAAATATGTTTAATAAAAATGCTAATCCATACCTTAAAGATATTACTAGTAATGTAATCGGGAGTGAAGTTGGTTATGGAACAGGTTTAGCCGTAGTGGGTATAGCGGGTGGATTGGCATCGGCGGCAGGAGTAGAAGGTGGTGTTGCGGCAGCAGACTTTTGGAATCCTGTAGGTTGGGGTGCGGCAATAGGTGCGGCAGCAACTGGTATAGGTGCTTTAATTGCTGGTTTATTCCAAGGAGGACAAGAAGAAGCGGAAAAGAAAAAAGAAGCATTAGAAAAGACAGAAGCAACTTATGCTGGAAAAGCAGACCAATTAAGAGAACAATACCAATTTATTAGAACATTTATGACAGAATTAGGAACTCCTAATAGTGTAATAGGAGAATTAAATAATGAAATGATTGGTAAATTACAAAATCCAAATATAACTGGTGCTATGACAAATAAAGATTTCCAAAATGTATTTACTGATTATCTTAATAAATTTTCGTTAAGTAATTTTAATTATTCGGGAGGACAAAAAACAACAGAACCACAGCAATTACAGAAAGTCCTTTCAGAGCAATATAATAGTCATCAATCAGTATTAAATGGTTTAGTTACTGAATTAAATAAAGGTGGAGCATCACTTACAGCACCCGCAAGTAATTTATATGACGCACAAACATTTACAGAAACATACAATAAAATTTTAAATAAAGCACCAACTATAGCACAAAAATTAGGATTAAAACCTATGACTATACCCGCTGATGTCCCTGACCCTGATTTAACAAGTTCAATCCCTAGTGGAGATAATACAGACCAAACATTAGGATATGAAAATACTATACTAACTAACGCACAAATAGATGAAATAAGTAAAGCAGACCCTAATCAGTATGCTCCAACATTACCAAAACCTACAACAACACAAATTAATAGTATGAATACTTTTTTAAATCAACAGCGTAATCAAGCAACAACATCAACACAATCAACAAAAATACAAAACGAACAAAATGTAGTAAATAGAATAACACCGCCTCCACCTCCAAATCCAGCAATAAATAAACCCGCTATGGGTAAATTAGGACTTCTTCGTGCCAGACAACGTGCGGCGATGGCTCAAGCGACGGCTCAATACAAACCTAACTCTGTGTAGGTATAGGTATAACCTCAATATCATTTAATTCATTTGTAGGTATAACATCTCTTTCACATTTAATACAACAACAGGATATAGTCCTACAACGAGATTTAAGCATAAATGATAATATACCAGCACCACAAGCACCGAGCATACCAAATATTACTACAACAAAAGAACCATTTAACCAATCAGGGATTGTCATTATATTATTATACAAATAAAAAAAAAAAATCTATTTATATAATAAAGTTATGACTTTTAGATCAGTAGAATATAGGCAAACATTAGAAAGGGGGTTGGCATATCATAGAATGAATGCGGACCCTACTATTTTTAACCCTGAAGTTAGGCTTCTTTTAAGAAATTCTATAAATAAAACACCTGATGAAATTTCTAAATCTATACTTGATACATTTGGTGAATTGATAAAACAATCAGAAGAAATACATAAAAGAGATATAGATAAGAAAACTAGATTTGTAAAAAATTTAGAATTAAAGGAGGATATAGAGAGACAACCCTCAGCATTTAATCAATTAGTAGGTAATATTCCAAATCAGGCTGAAAAATTTGATATGGGGGATTTACAAGAAAGAGTAAGAAATTTAAGAACTAATGTAAATGAAGAAGATAGAAATGTGGGTAGAATAAATAGAGATGTAGGTGAGTTTAACAGGGAAATGAAGAAGGCTGTAGCAGAATATGGTATGAGTGTTTTTAGAATGACTCCGGCACAAGTTTTAAGATTAAGAAACCAAATTATTGAAAAATATAATAATTTAACAGACTTTTTAGGTGAATATGAAGACTATCGTAGTAAAGAATTATATACTACTAATGATTTAGCAACTACCGCTGAAGGATATGGGACAGAAATTGATGACGAATTAACATAAAAAATAAAATCTTAATGTATATTAATAATGATTAGAAAAAGCATTAATAAGTTCCCAACTGAATTACCTAAAAAAGGAGCATTCACAATTGAGACGGACGATGATTTTCCTCGTCTTCATACACTCGCTGTTGCGTCAGGTCGTCGTGGAGGTGGTAAATCTGTAGCAATTAGTAATTTTTTAAAACGATGTAAGGATAAACATTATTACGATAAAATTTTTTTAATTACACCTACTTATAATAGTAATAAAAGTATATGGGACATCTGTGATATCCCACCCGAAGATGTAATAGAACCTGACGAAAATGCTATAAAAGAAGTTGTTAAAAAAATAGAAGCAGATAAACAAGAATGGGAAGAATTTTTAGAAAAAAAGAAAAAATATGAAATGTTTTTGAGAGATAAAGGCACTAATTTACAAGCATTAAATAGTAAAAGATTACTTATGTATTATAATTTAGGATTTTTAGAACCTGAAATGAATGAACCTGAATGGAAATATCCAATAGAACAACCACCTCGTATAGCAGTTGTAATAGATGATGCTATGGGGACAGACCTGTTAGCAAAAAGAAGTTCAGGTTTAATAAATTTTTGTATTAAGCATCGTCACATAGCAGATGGTTTAGGGTGTAGTGTTTTTATGCTCGTTCAATCATATAAAGCACAAGGTGGTGTAAATAGGGCGATTAGAGAGAATACAACTCATTTATTGTTATTTAAGGTAAATGACTTTAACCAAATCAAAGCAATAAAAGAAGAAAGTGATTTACCTGTTACAGAAGAAGAATTTGAAAATATGTGTAGTTACGCCCACGCTAAACCATTTAATTTTTTATTATTAGATTTTGCTTATAAATGTGAAACTAAACGATTTCGTAGTGGTTGGGACGAATACATAATTCCACCTTCATTACAAGGAAAGTGTAGTTGTAAAAAGTAATTTAATAAAAATAAAATCTATTTATAATATATAAAATGATTAATCCTATGAATATTCCTATGGGTGCTGGGATTGCTAGAATACCTACTTTTGTAAGTAAAGACCTTAAAGGCGATGTTCGTAGAATGGCTAGGGGTAATATTCCAAAAGTAGATAAAAGTTTAAAATCTTCTAATGTAGTATCACAACACGATATAGGAAGAATTGACCGTGCTATGGAGAAAGCAATTAATATATATGAACGAATGGAAGATGATAAACGAATTGGTGAATTAACACCGGATAAATTATCAAATCTTAATAATAAAATAGCATTATTAAATCAACAATTACCAAGAAATATGGAAATCCCTGAAGTTTTAGGTGGTTTTAAGAAAGGCGGTAATGTTAAGAAAACTGGATTATATCAATTACATAAAGGCGAAAAAGTAATACCAGCAAAAGATGTTAAAAAAAATAAAAAGAAAAATTAAAATATATTATATTATTATAAATGTCTAGTCCTCCTCCATCAAAAAAACAAAAGGAATGCCCTAAAGCCCCTACTAGAAGACAATCTCACTCTCAATCTATGTCGGGTTCTATGTCGGGTTCTATGACACCCGCTCCAACGCAAGGAACACCCGCTATGGTAAAACCAAAAGCAATGCGACCACCCGCAGGTGACCCTTCAAAATTACAACCACCAAAAGACCCGCCACCATCTATGGCTAAAGGTGGTATGGTTAAAAAAACTGGTTTATATAAATTACATAAAGGGGAAAAAGTAATACCGGTAAAAGATGTTAAAAATATAATGATTAAAAAAAAATAATATATAAAATTGATATAAAAAATAAAATTTATATATTATAGAAAATGAATAAGCATATTAAGAAAAAAATATATACTACATTATCTTATCTACACGATGAGTTAGATAGTAGTTATGAATTAAAAAATACATTAGATTATGAAACTCAATTAGGTGAATTAGTATGTAATGAAACAAGAATAAAACTATTACGAGATTACATTAAATTATTTAATCTAATTAAGCAAGGAGAAGGTATTTTAGAAATGACTACTGGAGTGGCAAAAAGGAATAAATTACATTTTTATCAATTAAAAAAATTAGGCTCTAGAAATTATGAAGACAACGAAAAATATTTTAAAACCCTTATGTGTGTAGCATTATCTTTACAACTAAATACTATAATTTAATCAAAATGTATTTAAAGAGAAAATAATATATTTATATAGTATAGAAAATGTCTGTAATTGTAGAAAACAATAATTTAGTAGAAAATGAAAAACGCAGTCGTGGAAGACCAAAAGGTATGGGTAATTGCTCTTATTACAAATGGAAAATAACTATTTTTGATAAAGATACAAATACCTTTAAAGAAGGTAAATATATATCAGTAGGTGATATAAATAAAGATTACTCTGTATATTTAGGGATTACTTTAAATAGTGACTATGTAAAAAGAATTATGACTAAATACAGAGCCGACCCTAATATGAAGAAGAAAGATAGTTCTTTTTTTGCTAGATGGGGTCATATTAAAATTGAAAAAATACACGAGAAAGTTTAGGAATATATTGTAGATTATAAAAATAAAAATTGATATTAAATATTATTTAATTATTTTGTAGAAAACATACTTAAAGAAATAATTAAATAATATAATATAGAAATTAAAATGAAAAATAAAATATTTGGTAATATTAAAATGCCTAAAAAAACTCTCAAAGAAATTAAGAAAGATTTTGAGGTGAAAACTAAAAAAGATGCTATTAGGGTTTTTAATTTAGACCGCAATATGACAACAAAACAAGTAAATAAATATTTACGAAAACAATATAATAAATTACAAAAAGAAATAGATACTCAAGCAAGAAAAACTAAAAATATAACAATCATACAAAAATTTGTAAAAGATTTAAGAGAAAAACGAAATCAAAAGCGTATCAACGAAATAAAAGCAAAGTTTAATAGATTTAATAGAGGTGACAATAACGAAACATCATTCGGTCAATTAAACAGACAACTTTTAACTATTTTACTTAATTCATTAAAATCATTAACTGGTAGAGCAGTATTAAAAATAGGTGATAGATACATAACTTTAACACCTAAAAAAATACAAGATTTAATAGAAAATGCCGAGAGTTATTATTTACAAGAAGAGTATGAATATGGTAGTGATTATGAGAAAGACATTATTTATGATATTTTAGAAAATCCTGATGTAACTATATCAAGACCTAAATGGAAAGGTAAAAGTGATAATAATGGTTCATTCTTTAAATATTATCATAAGACTAATATTGATTTAACAGAATTTGGTATTTATAATTACAAACCGGAACATTATAAAGAGAATTGTTTTATACAAGCACTTATTACTTATGGATTAGAACCTGATAAAATTAAACAAATAAGAAATATGTGTGTCCCTAATGATTGTAATAAACCATCTGCTAAATATGTTCCTACTAATGTTTTAAGTAAAATAGGATTACAATTCGGTTTATATTTCCGTATTAAAAAAATGGAAGAAGATGAAACAAGAAAGAATAAAGACACTCGTAATTATGGTAAAGTTGGCGGTGAAGAAATCATAATTGGTTTAATTGATAATCATTATTTTTACATTAAAGAAGTTCCTATTAATATGTATGCTGTTAAAAATTATTTTGACCTTTGTGATAAAACAGATTTTGAGTTATTATATAATAAAAAAGGTGACAAAGAAGAAAGATATACTACTTCATTTAAAATTATACAACACTTTATTAATAATAAAGAAAAATATTTAAATTCTATTCCATTTGAAGATGTAATTGATACACAATATCATAATGAGGCTATGGAAATAAAAGACCTTAATTATGACACTGAACTAAATTTAAAAACAACAGAAATGCGAGATGAAGAAAAAAATAAATCATATTATAATATCTTCTTTGATTTTGAAACAATCGTAGAAGAAAAACATATTCCTTATATGGTATGTATTGATTACCCTACTGGTAAGAAAGTATTTTATGGTGAAGATTGTGGTAGAAAAATGTTAAACTTTATTTATTTTAATTTAATAAGTTTAGTTCCAGAAGGTCAATTGATAAAACTATTGGCTCATAATGCCGGTTATGACTTTCGGTTTTTACAAAAATATTTAGTTGTTATGGATTGTATAGAAAGAGGTCATATGACTATGAATGTAAGAGCAAAATACTTCTGTGGTAAAAAAGGTATTAATTTAATTATACAAGATACTTATTCTTTAATTACTATGCCATTAGGTAAATTCGGTAAAGCGTTTGATTTACCTGTTAAAAAAGAAATATTACCTTATTGTTTATATACAAAAACAAATGTAGCAAAACATTATATTCCTATACAAGATACTCATAAATATTGTAAGCAAGAAGTGATTAGTAAAAATCTTGGTAAGATAGTATCACCCGATAATTACATTAGTGAGTTTATATCTAATGCTAAAGAATGGGGTTGTATTACGGCTAGTAATAAAATTGATATAATCCGGTATTCTATGAAGTATTGCGAGATGGATGTTGATGTATTAAAACAAGGATATTATAAATTTTGTGGTATGATAAAAGAGCTGGGTTGTGATTTAGAACAATACATTAGTTCGGCACAATTTTCAAATGAATATATGATTAAAGAAGGTGTCTTTGAGAATGTATATAAATTAAACTCAACGCCAAGAGAATACATTATGAAAACTATGGTTGGTGGTAGAGTTATGTGTTGTGAAAATAAAAAACAATCTGTTAAAGGTATAATAGATGACTTTGACGCTGTAAGTTTATATCCTAGTGCTATGTATAGATTAGGTGGATATTTACAAGGAACACCAAAAGTATTAACAGAAGAAAAGAAAACTAAAAAATTTTTAGATACTTGTGATGGTTATTTTATACAAATAAGAATAGAAAAAGTTAATATACGCCGTAAGTTTCCTTTAGTAAGTTATTTAGATATGAATGGTCTTCGTGTATGGACTAATGACCCTCTTTGTAATGTATATGTTGGTAAAATAGGATTAGAAGACCTTATTAAATTTCACGATATAGGATATACAATAGTAGATGGTTATTATTATGATGAAGGTAGAAATTATAATTTAAAAGATTGTATAACAAGTGTATTTAATAAAAGATTGGAAGCGAAGAAAGATGGTAATAAGATAGAACAAGTATATAAATTGATTATGAATAGTGCTTATGGTAAAACACTATTAAAACCTTTTGGTGATAAAATGGTTTATAAAAATCAAAATAATTTAGACGACTTTGTAGATAAGAATTATAATATGATTAAATATTATGAACGAGTAGAAAGTGAAGGTGATTTTATGAAATATAAAGTAAAAGTTGAGTGTGGTATTATGAAACATTTTAATAATGTAAGTTGTGGCGT
>TARA_R110002012_G_scaffold56023_1_pt1 | contig 13440 bp, 17 predicted proteins | sample TARA_R110002012 | Tara Oceans TARA_R110002012 (sample SAMEA4396515) | marine metagenome | biome: Westerlies Biome; feature: [DCM] deep chlorophyll maximum layer (ENVO:01000326); material: water (ENVO:00002006), including particulate matter (ENVO:01000060) such as... | depth 40 m
TCTCCATTCTTTCTTTTTTCTGGTCTTTGAGGTCTTCCATAAACTCGGCAATCTTTTGCTTTACAACTTTACCGGTTTTTTGCTCTTCCAAAGAGAAAAATTTACCGGGAATTTTATAAACCTCGGCACCACACTCGCTACAAGCGTCTAATTTTTCAGTCATCTTGTGAAAGACTTCAAAAGCCTTTTCACAAGAATCACATTTATATACATACTTCGGCATTATTGAACTGCATTTTCTTCATGCCACTCTTCATCATCATCGTCGCTATTAAATTTAACAATGGGAGGATTCATAACATACAGCTCACTTTCCTCATTAACTTTAAACTTAAAGTTCTTTAATACCGGAACAATATCACTTTGCTCCAATAGTGACTTTTGTAGCGCCATCATAACTGCGCCAAGTGCCTCATCCGATAACTTTAAACTTTCCATCTTAATCTCCTTTTATAACTCTATAACTATCAGTATCGAAATGCTGTGTAGAAAACTCAAATAATTCTGTGTCTTCTAGTGCGATCATCTGGTGGCGAAGGCCACGATATATATGAAATCTATCACCAGGTCCTAACTCAATCTCCTTAGCAGAATTTATATCATCGCTATCTGCATACTTTAGCAGAACTTTCCCTGATTGTATATAGAAGACTTCATCTTTTAGTATATGGTAGTGCCAAGAGCATCGCTTTCCTTTAACAAAGTAAAGTAATTTACCACAATACTCTTCGCAATTTACAATCCACTTTTCGAAACCCCAACCTTTTGGGACAAACTTGATTTCACCAATCACAGCTTGGTATACCAATAAGGTTTTGACAGTTTCTTTCTTGCCGGGACCTCAGAGTCATAGATACGCTTAACCCCATCGCCTAGTGCTTCAACTATTATATTTATATCTCTTACCATGGCAGTTAGACCTTTTCCCTCTAGAGAAGCCGCTTGATCGGATCCATACATTGCCCTATCTAGGGTGATATGCCTTTCGATGCTTGTTGCTCCCAGCATAACAGCCGCCAAAGAGACTTGGTACCCTCTTTCATGGCCACTATACCCAACCCTACATTCATAATTTTCACGAAGTGTATTAATGGTTAAAAGGTTGGCCTCGGAGATCTCCATAGGGTAGGAAGAATTACAATGCATTAGCTCGAAAGGACAAGTATGTTTATCAAAGATACTAATTGCCGCTTCTATCTCGCCTATAGTACTCATCCCTGTTGAGATAAAAGTATACTTTCCTTCTTTTGCTATCTTCTCTAAAAGAGGAGTAACAGTTAGCATAGGAGAGGCAACTTTATTGTATTTTAGATCATAACTAGCCAAAAAATCTTGACTTTTTAGATCCCATGCCGATGCAAACCAGCCAATACCAATCTTATTGCAATACTTGTCTATTTCGTCATATTGTTGTCTGTTAAATTCCAGACCTAGTTTTTGCTCTCTATTGGTTTTTCCAAACGGACTAGTTCGTGCGCGGTCTAGGTCATCTGGTGTATAAACATCCTCCACCGTTCTTTTTTGAAACTTTACAGCATCACATCCAGCCGCTTTTGCCATTTTAATTAATTTTTTTGCTATTTTCATATCGCCGTTGTGATTAATCCCAACCTCGGCAATAATAAATGGTTTTTGCCCAAGTGTATCTAGTGACATTTTTTCCTCCTCTGCATATTACACTTTATTACTATTCTATCTTAGCCACCAGAAACCGAGTTGTTACTAAAAATAGGCAATTTTTCAATGTCTATTTTATCAGGATCTACCTTTGTCTGGCTTTTGTGGGCTACTTTATCAAATTCCTTTTGTGATAAATCTTCAAACCCTCCCGCGAATTCAATAGATTGCTCGTAATCGATAAACATTTCCTTTCTTTTTTGCGCTTGTTCTTGTATTTCTGCTTTTGAAAAAGAAAGTCGCTCCGTCCATCCTCGACCATTACCTCCATGACCAACATACGTTACACCATTTCTATTTCCATATTTCTTAGAGAGTATTTTAAAAATAAAACGAGTAAAGGTATTATCCCACTTTCGATATAACCCTATCACAGGGTATAACCACTTAGGTGCTCTGATATAAAGCGCAAATGTTCTTCTAAAGCCCCAAATTTCATTATTAGTTATCTGCGGCATTGTCAGTACTGAATTTTCTAGTGTCGTCTCTTCACACTCTTCTTTGTCGTCCATAAATCCCTCTTTGATACAAAGATCCCGAAGAGAAGTTCCTCTATATGGCTGAAACACACTACATAGCACATCATCAGCTTTTAAGTGTCTATTGAGTTCGATTGTATCAAAAATCATTTCAGCATCTTCGTAAGGGCCGCCAATCATATTTAAAGATGTGGTATTTATACCCGCTTCTCTGAAGTTTCTGAATCCTTCAATCATCACTTCGTTATCCATTCCCCTTTTATAGATCTCTTTTCTAATATACTCGTTACCTGATTCTACACCAACTGACGCCTGTACGCATCCCATATCCGCTAACAACTTTGCATTCTTTTTTGTCATTCTTTCAGGTCTAACCGCGATAAGAAAAGGTAAATTTAATTTTTTATACTCTGCTGCGAACTCTGTTAAGTATTTCTTTGGCTTGGCTAAAAACTCTTCATCTAGAAACTTAATAATCTCAATGCCATATGTCTCCTGCATAAACCTAATTTCATCACAGACAGTTTTAATTGGCTTATTTCTCATAAACCGACCTAAACCAGCAAATAAGTCATGTTCTTTTTCGTTATGGCAATAAGGGCACCTAAACGGGCATCCTCTACTAATCTCCACGTAGCCATACTTATACATTCTTCCTCTGAAAGGCTTATAGAACAACCTTTCATCAAAATCAGTCCAATCAGGGTAAGGTGTGTTATCTAGCCTCAAAAGAGAATTAAGGCGATTTTCAGTTATCTCGCCATCTATTTTTGTCCAGAGATTACCTATGGTTTTATAATCCTTTCCTTCAGCTATGCGATTAACAAATATTGGAAGGGAGATCTCACCATCGCCAATGCAGACAGCATCTACCCACGGTACCTTGATAACTTCTTTATACATGGTAAAGATATGCTTACCGCCTAAAATAACTTTTGCTCCCTTGTAAGTACAGCGATTCATTAAAAGCTTTGTCATGCCCCAATTGTGACTACATAAAACAGTAATCGCTATAACATCCGGCTTAAATTCATTTACTTCATAATCAAATTGATCTAAAACCTCCTGCTCTGTCATCATGGGCTTGGGCTTAAGCTTATACCCCTCAGTAACAGGCACAAAGTTTAAATACTTTTCGTTAATTTCTTTTGGACCATGGTCTCCTTCGCGGTGGCCAGATACAATCTTATATTTTGTAGTATCAAAAAGTTTTACAGTATGGCCAATCTGGCGTAGCCCTCCGATTAAAATTCCTGGTCCCATAGGGAGAACACCTTCGTCTACACCAACAATTGGATTAACGAACATTACTTTGGCTTTTTTGTCTGAACTAAACATTAGATTTTTCCTCGTATAAGTTATATTATAACAACCAGCGCTTTAATCTTAAGAATAAAGATTTTCTTGTAGCTCCTAAGTTTTCTCTTTCCCCGGAAGATTTCATTGATGGTTTAACTAGTTTACCGTCTTCGCTATACTTAGCAGGAGCAAACCTCTGCCCTAGAGGTAAGGACTTTACCATTTCATCCTCCCTATCAAATCCATTATCGCCAATGGCCCCGACAGGACAATTTAGTAGAGCGCTATAACACTCCTCCATCTCTTCTTTGTTTTCCGGCTGCTTAAAGCAGATATCATGATCTCCACTGTCACTAAGAGTAAAATTGCTTGGTGCTATGTTAGAGCACATTGTGCATAGAATACATGATGAATCACAGAAAAAAGAAACTTTTTTTCCAGCAATCTCAACCACTTTATGATGATTATCAGACCACATTAGGTCTGGATCTCCCATCTCTCCGGTTCCAGTTACTTTTTGTTCCTCTTCCATTCCTCTCCTTGGATCTTATTATAGTCCTCTTTTGTATCTACGTCAAGAGGCACATCAATAGGGTAAAATACTGTTTTTTCATTATACATATTTCTATTTAAAAATTTTAATTCCGAAACTTTAAATACTCCCACATAGTGACTTACCATAAAACATTCAGGATACTCTTGTCTTCTGCACATGTCATGACTAATTATTTGTTTACCTTTGCTTTCTCCCTGAGAAAACAAACAAAGATATGGATGTGTCTCCGGTTCTGCCCGACAGAGCATTGATTTTGCCCTACAATCATTAAAAAATTTAATCGACCTCTCTACATCATCAAACTTTCTATTTGGAAATGTAAGATATAACAAAACTATAGCATCGTCTTTATTAAACTTTAAATCTTCTGCTACCTCAAGCAACACATCCCTGGTCGAAGCCGTATCGCTAGAGTTGTTTTTAGAGCGCATATGTAATGTCACACCGCACTCTTTTGCTCTTTGGGCGATCCACTCATCATCGGTCGATATGACTGCTTGTTTGAGCAGCTCTTTTGGGATTATACTTAAAGTTTTATCTAGAAGGAGCCTATTTTTAAAAGGCATCCCCTTAGAGCCTTTTCTTGCAGGAATTACAAACCGAACCATTTTTTACCTTTTTATTTCTAAACCATCCAATATGTCTTTACATGAGTTTTTAAAATTTTCTTTTTTGAAATTTTTTAACATCGTTAAGCTTCCGTGAGATTTAAGATAGTCAGAATGGTGAGATAGTTGTCTTGTTTTTTCAACAACAAGCATTCTAAATATTGTCTCCTTTTCAGTAGGAAGGACTTTAACGCAATTCAAATATTCAATTTTATCATATAAAGCATCAATGAAGTCTTTATTTAGTTCTAAGTAATCACCATTGCTAGTTGTGGTAATATCTATTTGAAAATGTAACTGTGTCCATGGCTTGCCTTGTATCATTTTGTCTGTTGGTCTCGGGTTTGGCCTTAAGAAATATGAGGGGGCATGCACTCTAAATCTTGTCTGCGTAGCGCTATCTTTAATGATATGCTTTGTGTGATCTTGCGGATATGTAATATTATCATCACATATCTTAATAAACTTGTGAAAATCCTCTTCATGACATACAACATCCACATCTCTTCCAATTGGATAATTTTTTGGGAAATTTTTTGTAAATCCAGGCGCATCTATTTTTATCGCCACATATTTTAAAGGCTCTGCTAACTTAAATATTTTTTCTAAATCTAAGAATTCATTCATATTTTCTAACCTTCACCTCATCATGTTCCCTAAACATCTCTACAACTTTTAACATCTCTGATGTCATATATTCATTATCACCACCATGAATTATAAGATCTGGTGATCCATTCCTGGGATAGTTTGGAATTTTTCCTCTATAGTTCGATCTGATGTGGCTTTTAAGATCTTCTATTGCCATAGATATATCTTCTCCGGTTGCTCTCTTCTTCCTATGCCTCGCATCTTCAATATCAAACTCTACAAACAAAAATTTCCATGGCGCAACTCTATAATGTGGAAACTTTGCTTCAACTTTATAAGTTGCTACATTATCCGACTTATAGAACTCTAATGTCATTTTTTGTAATACCTCCTCAGTAGTACACTCAATTTCGGTTATATCCAAGATATTGTGAAAATTTCTAATTTCATCTAAAAGCTCACCCCAAAGATGATTTGATGGAGGCCAAAGTATCGCAGCCCCTTTCATGGGGTGCTTCTCTACATCACTTTCTAGCTTCAAATCAACAAAATTTTCAATATCTTTTGCCCCTATATGTTGAAACATTCTTATAATTCTTGGATTTTGCTGGTCTACGTGAAAGGGAATTGCTACCCTCTTTGGCTTGGCTACAAACACAGAAGGTGGTCCATGTTCTGGTCCTACCAGCCGAGCATCAATAGTTTGCTTTCCAAGAGATCTTGCAATTGCTAGTCTATGTGCCCCGTCTTCAAGGTAATACATGCCATGAATTTTTTGTAGAACAATGGGCTCTTTAATTCCATTTACACGAATATCTTGATATAATAGTAAAAATTCTTCATAGGTTCTTGTCCTAAGACCAAATTGCCTTAATCCTTGGCACCATTGTTTCCATACATGTCTAGCTCTTTTTAAAAGAACGTATGTTCTTAAATTAATATCATCTCTGATCTCTAGATTAATTTTATCTATTGGTATTTGTTCTATCATATCTTATCCTTTACATAGTTTTAAACTCTAGCCTTACAAACAAACATCATTCTTGTTTTTCCATTAAGTTGTGGCTCTCCTCTATGTAGACCTTTCTGGTTTGATATGAAGGACGTTCCTGCTTTTCCCAAGAACAATTTTGGACTTATATCCAGATCAGCCAACATTGGTAATTCTCTGCCAAGTTGTAAACAGTACTCTAAATTATGAGTTTTTTCTATGTAAGAGTACGGACCATATTCAATATTGCTAACATCTGTTAAGTAAATAAATAACTTAAATACATCTTTTGACTCGTTGTTTACCAAAACATCTCTATGAAATCCCCTCACATCAACATTTTTATTCCAATATATAGAAAACTCTAAATTAGATATTTTTTTCTTTCCCAAGCATACTAAAAATTTATTTAAAAAATTAGATGTTTTTTTAACAATAGTCAACATATATTCGTCTTCAAATAACCTATCGACCCTGAACATTTCAACAAAATTTTTATCATAACCACTATGTCCTCTTGTAGTTATAAAAGGCTTTGCTGTTGAAAAGGGACATATAGTTTTTTTGTCCCTATTATATCCTACAATAAAATTATCATATTCTTTGCTTTTTTTAAGATCGATAGTATTTAAAAACTCTAAACAGTTATTATGAATATTGTAACAAAGATCTCTTTCTACAATGTCTTCAATCTTTACACATCCATTTTGGATAAAGTTATTTATAACTTTATCCATTATTTTTATCCTTTACATAGGAAATTCTACCGCTCTTGATAAGATCTTGTATTCGTTCCCACTCTTTTTCCCAATTATGTCCGTTAACCTTCATTCCTGGTGGGAAATGATCAATATGGTCTGGGTCATAATAGTGATCCTTTTCCAGTGTATTATCAAAACCGCATATATAAATTTTTCTATCTTTAAATCTTTGTAGTGCTAACTCTATTGTCATAATACCCGTGCTAGGCTTCTTACGCCAAAAGTCTGAATATAAATCCTTAATTACCCTACTGTATAGGTCTGGACCAGAAGTTAAAACTTTTCCTTCCCAAATCTTGTTTTGACCTAAAACAGCTATTGCGGTATGTAGTCTTTCCCCCACTAATGGATGAGCCGCCCATAATTCGTGTTTTTCAACATCTATCCCCCCAAATTCTATAAACTCCCGCACCTGGTTAGGCTCTCGCCAAGCCAGCGAAGCTACAGTTAGTTTAGCTCCGACATGCTCTTCAAAGCCATCTCTTTTAAATTTTTGTATTCTCACGACATCATGACAAGAATCTATTTTTTTTCCTAAATTTTGTTTAAGCAAGTTTCCAGAGTTACCAACAATACACACATCCAACATTAACCTTGTTCTCCCGCATTATTTTTTTTTCGCAATAGATCATGCCTAGCTTCTATCTGTTCCAATGCTGCCTTTTGTTCAGCCGCCCATGGTACAGAGTGCTCTTGAGGCATAAAGTCCAGCTGCCACGACTGTTGCTGCGGCTCTACATTAAAGTTATAGTCCTTGATAACTTGGAGAAGACGCCAACTAGTTGCCTCTTCCACTCCTTCTCTCTGCCCATCTGGGTTGTAACTTAGTGCTACAACCTCTTTTGGTATAGCACAAGACATATCAAACCTTCTAATACCCTGCTTTCCCTTATAATATTTCTCGTAAGCTACCGGGCTCTTATCAGAAACGCAATTAACATATTCATTCAATCTTTCAATTAGAAAGTCTTTTTTGTACATCGCATCAACAGATAAAACTTCACTCGGAGAGCTTTTAGAATTATACAAGTAAATGTTTTCACCATGCTCGTAGTTTTTAACATACTCTTCTCTTTTTGCATATTTTTCTATTTTAGAAAACACCAAAAAATTAACATCTTTTTCAACAACTTCTTCAAATATATTCTTCCAACGTTCGTGTTTATTTAAATATTCAAAATCTTCACAGAAATATGCAACTCGTTCTGTTTCGCAATTTTTTAACAAATTTAACATGGTCTTACCCCAGTCCTTTGTTAAGTCATTATGAAACTCTAAATTTTTTACGTTATCTTTATAGCATTTTTTAATAATTTCTAAGTTTTTCTCTGTATTGTAGTTTACAATAAACTTTGCATCACCAAAAGCTTTCGCCATATCCGGTATTTGCCCTAGTAACATATCAAGTCTTGCTTTATTGGTACATACAAAATTCTGTATAATTGTGATATGGTCTTTAAGTTTAAACATTTTTTTCACCATACACACCTAACCAATGGACTATCATTTCATCAAGCAAAGTTTCAAACGTATATTTTGGCTTCCATCCTAAAACAGATCTTGCTTTTGATGAATCACCTTTTAAATATTTTAACTCTTCCGGTCTCATATATTTGGGATTTTGCACGACATAATCACGATAGTCCATATCGAGCTTAGTAAAAACATAATCACACAGTTCTCTAACCGAGTGTGTTTGTCCTGTCGCGATAACAAAATCATCTGCCTCTTCATGATTTATAATCATGTGCATCGCTCTAACATAATCTTTTGAATGTCCCCAGTCTCGGTAAGAATCCATATTTCCTAACTCAAGTTTTTTCTGTTTTCCTAGCTTAATTCTAGCAGCTGCTTTTACAATCTTGTTAGTAACAAAGTTAGATCCTCGACGTGGCGACTCGTGATTAAACAATATTCCGTTACAAGCGTGAAGCTTGTATGACTTTCTATAGTTTCTTACTATATTATATCCAAACACTTTTGAGCACCCATAAGGGCTAACCGGTGTCATGCAAGTTGTTTCTCGTTGAAAACCATCTTCATCAACCGTATTTCCGAACATTTCAGAGGAACTAGCCTGATAGAACCGTGCCTCTGGGCAGTTATGCCTATACGCCTCTAACATATTTAGAACACCCAAAGCATTGGTTTTAACTGTAAACTGAGGGATTTTAAAACTAATCCCTACATGGCTTTGAGCGCCAATATTATATATCTCATCAGGTTTAACAACTCTAATCATACGTTCTATCGAAGTGCAGTCCAGCAGATCACCATATTCAGTCGTAATAAGATCAGAGATATGGTCAATTCTTGATTCTTGGTGTTCAGGTGTTGAGTTTCTTCGTACAATTCCATACACATCGTAACCCTTCTCAAGAAGGTATTCCGCCAAGTAACTTCCATCTTGTCCCGCGATTCCAGTTATGAATGCTTTTCTTTTCTTCATTTAAATACCTTCATTTTGCTTAAATCTGGCCAGTCTTCGGCTGTCCATTTTTTTGGCACTAACATAGTTGCCAGTGGTAGTTTTTGTAAACCAAGCTTTGCTGTTTCCGGTGTCATATAATAATGATATCCCATACTAGATATATCTTGTTTTCGCCACGGTATATCAGGTAATCTACCATCATATGACATTTTCTTTAATAAAAAACTAGCCTCTTTATTATCCGTTAAAATCATTCCACCGCGTCCTAAACCCAAATGCTTTCGAAACTGAAAGCTTAAGCACATAAAGGTACCGGGGATATAGCTATCTTTTTTCCATAAAACAGCAGCATCAATGATATTATCAGTTAGATAATAATAATCCTTCCAGTCTTCATCTTTCCATTCAAATTCTATATTTAATTTATTCGCTAAAAAAGGAATTGAAATATATGTTCTCTTAGGAACTAGAATCTTTTCTGTGTTTTGATACCTAAGACACAATTCAACTGCATGCGTGCAACAATCAACTGCCACGGCATACGGAGAGCCAAAAAACTTTGCTACTTCTTGTTCAAATTGCTTTATAATATCAAAACTCATCTATAAACACCTTATCCTTTTTCTGCCCCTCGTAAGGCCCTGTCTTATACTCATAAACCAAAGTATCATCTTCTAGGATCTCATAATTATGACCACCTAAAAACGTCATAGAAACATCACCAGCGTTAAGTATCTCCTCGGCCACTATAGTATCATCAACATCATAAAATATTGCCTTTACACTACCTTTAATAACCACCCAAGATTCCTGCGCTATAACTTTATCTCTACCAGGCTTCCAAATATGCTTATGTGGTCTAAAAGTTGTGCCTTTTTTTAGTTTTAGACTTGCCAGTTGTAAAAATTGTTCTTCCGGTGCAATGTCAGTTCGTCCTCTAATTTCATCAGCTCGACTTATCATGTGCAACAATAGTTTATCGTCTTGTTTTGAGAATATTTCTTTAGGCATGTTTCGTCCTTATTAAACCTTTAGCAAAACCAACCAGCCCTCATGATGCATGGCTGAATTTTCCTCTGTCTCTTCGCAAAATAAAATATCTAGATCTTGTTTTTTACAAAGATTTTCTATTTCATCAAACGAAGTTAAGGCTAAAGGGTCATGCCATGACGCTTCTTCGCTATATTGAAAATGAATTAACATATATTTTTTTGTAATTCGCTTCCACTCCTTCAAAGTAAGATCAGGGGCTGGTGTGTGATCAAATGAATTTGAAAATAATAAATCAAACTTTTTATTCCATCCTTTAGGGCATTTATTAAAATCTAATTTAAAAATATTTTTATATGTATTTTCATAATTAATATCGGTGCCATACACTTCAACACCCGAGTTTATACTAGAAATGGCATCAACTTCAAAGTCATTTCGCACCCCTTGCGCTATAATTGTTTGTATTTTGGGATCTAAGGTGAAATACTTTTCAAACTTAAGGAATATTTCCTCATAATACCTTTGTGTCATATGATAATATGATTTAGCTTTATGTCTTTTTATTTGACACTCAACATACTCTTCATAATTTTTATATTCCCAGCTTTTGTTTTCACTCATTATTTCACCACCTCTTTTATCACATCATAATATTGCTCGAATATAACATCATGGTAGAAATTAAAATCACTTACAATTTTATCATAAAACTCCATATGTCTTTCACACATTTCAGAAAGTTTATTTTTAAAGTCGTCAAAATCTTTGTAGCCTAGGCCAAAGTCTTTCATAGATAAAACACCACCGCCATCAGTGTGGTAAAGCAAGGGCAGGCCGCAAGCAACGCCTTCAATATAATGGTTGCCGCAGGGCTCATACCTGCTAGCTGTTAGGTAGATATTGGACTCTTTGAGAAGGTTAACCATCTCAACACCGTGAGTTGGTCGATGAACTTTGATGTTCTTAAGAGAAATACCCTTTGCCACATTTCCGATAAAATTAAATTCAATATCGTCTCTATCCTCCAGCCATTCATCAATTTGTTGGTATATATCCCAGCCTTTCAAATGATTGTTAGACCAGTGATGAGTAACTAATTTAATCTTATCAAACTCATAATCTCTAATGGTAAAAAGCTCTTTATCAACTCCATTATGAATAACATATGAGGGTGTTCTTATATCTTTTTCATAGTATTCTTTAACAAAATCAGATACATATACAGCAGCATTGGACCTGTTTGCCATTTCTTTCATCTGAATGACATAGTTGACTGGTCTGTCCTTGGGCTCTCCAATATCATTTAATCTATGAATAATAGGTGTTTCTATTTTTAAAACCTGCTGGAGGTATCTTACGTGCTCAATTGTCAGCCAATTTCTTGAATAATGGAGAAAACGAGGATCAAAAATAAAATACACATCTGGTGGGTTATTTATGTCTGACTCAAACTCAACTTGATGTCCTTTTTCTGTTAAAAATTTTTTAAATCCTAGGGCAAACTTTGCCCCACCGCCAGCAGGAATACCCTCCCTTGGGTTCATACTAAAACAAATTCTCATGTCGCCGGTACCTCCAGCCCTAAGTCCAACTTTAAGGCTTTATCTATTATTGCTAGTGTCATACTGAAGAGTCCTGTTCCGTGAATACCGCCACATGCCGACCCTGGTGTTATCTTTTGTCCGTAGTAGGCTATCTGCGTGCTATTCTTATGGTAAGAAAACCCACCATCTTTATGCTGATAATTAAAGATGTCTACAAGAGTGCTTTTGAGTTGTTTCGTCGCCTCTTTGGCTCGATAATCGATCTCCATGCATTTTGCTAGCACATAGACATAATCATATACATTACAACCGCCATGGCTAGCATGGGTCGCTAAAACATAGTCTAGCATACCTCTTAGCCGGTCTTCATCCATCTTGTGGTCAATCGCATCAAACCCTGTAAAGATTTTCATTATTCCATTAATCAGGACATTGGGCGAGGGCTTGTAAGAATACCAGCCATCGCTATGTCTATATCTTTCTATCTTATTGAGCATCTCATTATTTTTTTCCTTCTGCCCTGTATGGTGATGAAAGAAAAGATAGTGTGAGACTTGTGCTCCCGCATCCCACGGATTCGACCAGCTCCTATCATTCATAAAGAACAATGGTTCTTGGAAAAACTTGGATACATTGCAATTACCAACATCATAGCCTAAGTTATAAAGACCAGACATTGCTTGCCGTGTCTCGGCTATAATGTTCTTATCACCAGGCACACATACGAAATACTCATCGTTATGTTTGTATTTCATAATATGGTTTTTGATACCTTCTTTGTCGAAGGTCTCGTGGTTTTGATAGATTGTCGCTAGTTTGGCAAAGATGCTTGCAGCACCCAACTTCCAATCGTGGTATCCCTCCAAACTCCAGGGATAATCCTCCTCTTCTATCTTCTTTAGCCATTTAACAATATTTTTTACTTTTTCCATTGCTTAATCCAATTTGTAACTGCCAAAAAAGTTCGCAATTCCAGAAAACCCTTTCGGAATTTTATACTTTTCTATTCTTCTATAACAACTATTAACATCTGGTCTAGCAATTTTATAGTCATCATCAAATAAACTTTTCTCAGGTAGAATTCTTGATGCTATTCCAACCTTCGTTGATATAATCGGGGTCTTGGTTAGGGCACATTCTACAATTGCCTGTGGTCCTCCTTCGCATCGTGCTGCCACGATATAGAGGTCTAAGCAGTTATACAGTTCGTTGATTGCTTCAAGCGGCGGTAGTTCAAAATAGTGATACTTAATCCCTGCCTCATCCAATCTTCGCATAACATACTGCCTTCGCCAACCAGCCAATACTACTTCAAGTTTGGGATTATCTTTATACATATCCTCGACAATATCACAGAATATATCAGGTCCTTTTTCCAACTTTGGTGATATTAAGTCGTGTCCCTCTGTATCTCTTTGGAAAGAGCCGACTAAATAAGCATCTTCGCTCAAACCAAACTTAGATCTTACCTCTTGCTTATCTAGCGGGTGCCATAGGTCTTGATTAGCCC
>TARA_R110002012_G_scaffold51305_3_pt1 | contig 13438 bp, 13 predicted proteins | sample TARA_R110002012 | Tara Oceans TARA_R110002012 (sample SAMEA4396515) | marine metagenome | biome: Westerlies Biome; feature: [DCM] deep chlorophyll maximum layer (ENVO:01000326); material: water (ENVO:00002006), including particulate matter (ENVO:01000060) such as... | depth 40 m
TTGGCTGACGAAATAAACCGTACTCCTCCCAAAACCCAAGCGGCACTGTTGGAGGCCATGCAGGAACGGGCGGTGACCATAGCTGGTAATCAATATAAATTGGATCTTCCCTACTATGTTTTGGCAACCCAGAACCCAATAGAGCAAGAAGGTACTTACCCGTTGCCCGAAGCGCAGTTGGATCGTTTTATGTTCGCCATAGAATTGAAATATCCATCTATAGCGGAGGAAATTAAGGTAGTAAAGGAAACCACCTCCGATTTTAAGCATGAAATTGTTCCCTTGTTTACCCCTGGGGAAATAATGGATATTCAACATTTGGTCCGTAGAATTCCGGTTCCAGACAATGTGGTGGAATATGCTGTGAAATTAGTGAATAGCACAAGACCTAATCAAGACAATGCCTCAGAATTTGTAAAGCAGTTCATAGATTGGGGGGCGGGACCACGAGCTTCCCAGAATTTAATATTGGGTGCCAAAGCCCATGCCGCTGTGAACGGCAAATTTTCTCCGGATATTGAAGATGTCAAAGCGGTTTCCTTGGGAATACTGAGACATCGGATTATTAAAAATTATAAGGCGGAAGCCGAAGGAATTTCCGTTGAGGATATTATTCGAAAGCTTTTGTAGTTGGGGAAATCAGCTTGGAAACGTTTGATTTTGATAGGCCCAAAAAGCTGAAATTTATTGCATTTACATTCCTATATTGGCAATCTTTTTTATAATTACGTAAAATTGGCGTATTCTTGCCGTATTCTTAGTTTAAAAGTTTTATAAACGTAAGGTATTTTCTTAATTTTGGAGAATAACTTAAACTAAAATTTTATAGATAATGGCATTCGATATTGATATGATTAAAAAGGTGTATGCCAACATGTCCGAACGTGTTGATAAGGCACGTGAAATTGTTGGAAAACCTTTAACCCTTTCAGAGAAAATTTTGTATTCCCACTTGTGGGACGGTACGCCTACCCAAGCATTTAAAAGAGGTAAGGACTATGTTGATTTTGCACCCGATCGAATCGCTTGTCAAGATGCTACTGCGCAAATGGCATTGCTGCAATTTATGCAGGCTGGAAAACCCAAAGTAGCCGTACCAACTACAGTTCATTGTGATCACCTGATACAGGCAAAAAGCGGAGCTGTTGCAGATTTGAAAGTGGCCAACACTTCCAGTGCCGAAGTCTTTAATTTTTTGGAATCCGTTTCCAATAAGTACGGAATTGGTTTTTGGAAGCCAGGTGCTGGTATTATTCACCAAGTAGTTCTTGAAAACTATGCCTTTCCTGGAGGAATGATGATAGGAACCGATTCCCATACGGTAAATGCCGGGGGTCTTGGAATGGTTGCCATTGGTGTTGGTGGTGCCGATGCTGTGGATGTTATGGCCGGAATGGCCTGGGAACTTAAGTTTCCAAAATTGATAGGAGTAAAATTAACGGGTAATATCTCTGGCTGGACATCTGCCAAGGATGTTATTCTTAAAGTGGCTGGTATTTTGACCGTAAAAGGTGGTACTGGAGCCATAATAGAATATTTTGGTGAAGGGGCTAAAAATCTTTCCTGTACGGGTAAAGGAACCATATGTAACATGGGTGCTGAAGTTGGGGCTACCACTTCTACCTTCGGTTATGATGCGTCTATGGAAAGATATTTAAGGGCTACGGACAGGAATGATGTTGCAGATGCAGCAAATGCGGTTAAGGATTACCTAACGGCAGATCCTGAGGTATATGCCAATCCTGAGAAATATTTTGATGAATTGATAGAAATCGATTTGGATACACTTAGGCCACACCTTAATGGTCCGTTTACCCCTGATTTAGCTACTCCGGTAGGACAGTTGGGAGAAAAGGCGAAAGCTAATGGATGGCCTTTAAAAGTAGATTGGGGTCTAATAGGATCCTGTACCAATTCTTCTTATGAGGATTTGACCAGGGCAGCCTCTATTGCTCAACAGGCCGTTGATAAAAAGATCAAACCAAAATCAGATTTTGGTATCAACCCTGGGTCTGAACAGATCAGATTTACTGCGGAACGTGATGGTTTGTTGCAGATATTCGAAAATTTGGGGGCAACAGTATTTACCAATGCCTGTGGTCCTTGTATAGGGCAATGGGATCGTAGTGATCTAAAAGGCGATGAGAAAAATACAATAGTACATTCCTTTAACCGTAACTTTTCCAAAAGGGCGGATGGAAATCCAAATACCCACGCTTTCGTAGGTTCCCCAGAAATGGTGGCAGCCATAGCAATTTCTGGTAAATTGGATTTTGATCCAATGAACGATACCTTGATCAATGAAGACGGACAGGAAGTTAAATTGGATGAGCCGTTGGGAATTGAATTGCCACCAAAGGGATTTGAAGTGGAAGATGCAGGTTATTTGGCGCCAATGGAAGATGGTTCGGGTGTTCAGGTGAAGGTAGACCCCAAATCCGAGCGTTTGCAATTGTTGGAACCTTTTACTCCAATAAAAGCGGAAAGTCTTCAAGGAGCTAAATTATTGATCAAAGCCTTTGGAAAATGTACAACAGACCACATTTCAATGGCTGGTCCTTGGTTGCGTTTTAGGGGGCATTTGGATAATATTGCCAATAACACCTTGATCGGAGCGGTAAATGCCTTCAATAAAAAGACAAATTTTGTAAAGAATCAACTTACAGGAGAGTATGGTGGTGTTCCTGATGCACAAAGAGCTTACAAGGCTGCAGGAATTAAAACAGTAGTTGTGGGAGATCATAACTACGGAGAAGGATCGTCTCGTGAACACGCGGCTATGCAGCCAAGACATTTGGGTGTTGCAGTGGTAATCGTTAAGTCTTTTGCGCGTATCCATGAAACCAACCTTAAAAAACAAGGTATGTTGGGGCTAACCTTCGCCAATGAAAGTGATTATGACTTGATTCAAGAGGATGATACCTTCAACTTTATTGATATAAAGGATTTTGCACCAGATAAACAAATTACCTTGGAACTGGTACATAAAGATGGTACTAAGGACACTATTAAATTGAACCATACTTATAACCAATCGCAGATTGAATGGTTTAATGAAGGCTCTGCCCTTAACGTTATAAAAAGGGAGAACGCGGCTTAATTTTGTGCTGTAAATACTTTACAAAAACTCCTGATATTCATCAGGAGTTTTTTAGTTTTGACAAAAGGATAAATTAAATGAAAATTCGTAGAAAAACTGTTTTGAACATCGCCTTAATGGCTTTAATTTTATCTTTTTTTGTGACGCCTTTGGGCGATTATAGTAAGGTGTTGTTAAATAAATGGTTCTCCTTTTCTCCAGAAGTTACCAAAGAAATCAACAGGGGACAGATTAAGGACTACGATTGGAAGCTAAAAGATGCCAATTGGAATTTTTTCAATTTTGAGAAGTCCAAAGGTCGTGTTGTCTTTATTAATTTTTGGAGGTCTTGGAATATTCCAAGTGAGGCTGAAGTGGAAAGTATCCAAAAATTATATGACGATTATAAGGATAAGATAGATTTTTATATCATAACCAATGAGGAAAGGGAACCTGTAGAGAAATTTATGGCGGATCATGGTTTTACCTTTCCGGTAACTTATTCCATAGTAGGTGATCCCATGCCTGTAGACGGGTCTAAACCACCCAGATCCTATTTGTTGGATAAGGAGGGAAGGATAGTGATTAGTAAGGAAGGGGTTGCCGATTGGGACAATGACAAGGTAAAGGCCATTTTGGACGATCTTATTGCCAAATAGATACAAAATGATGGTACCTAACAAAAAGTGGATTCTTAACGGTGTTTTTATTCTGGCTGCCCTGGTATTGCTATTTACTCCTGTAGGATTTAAAGTAAAGGTTTTTGCCAGTAAATTGTTATCCAGTAGCGCAGCTATGGTAAAGGAGGGGATGAAGGTTCCCTTGGATTCTTATCAATGGAAATTGACCGATTTGGAAAATAGATCCTTCAATTTGGAAGATCAAAGAGGAAGGATAGTCCTTGTGAATTTTTGGGCTACTTGGTGTCCTCCCTGTGTAGCTGAAATGCCAAGTATGCAGGATCTGTATAATGATTATGGCGATAAGGTTACGTTTATGTTCGTTACCTCCGACGACCGTCAAAAAGTGTTGAACTTTTTGAAAAGAAAGAATTTGGATCTCCCCGTTTACTATCCTGCTTCCGAAACACCTAAAACCCTTAAGTCCAAACTCCTTCCAACTACATATATTATTGACAGAGAAGGTAAAATTGCTGTAGCTGAGACCGGTGCTGCAGATTGGAACAGTAGTGAAACAAGGGAGCTCATAGATGGCCTGTTGAGTCAGTAGTATAAGAAAGCCCTAATTCTATTTTTCCTTTTTTTGAAAATACTTAAAGGGGACCATTAACATGCCAAAGCATTCTCCGTCCTCTTTTCCCAAATGTTTATGATGCATTTTGTGCGCTCTCCTTACTCCTTTGGCATACCAATTATTTGCATTTCTGAACAATTTAAACCTTTGGTGTATAAAAATATCATGAACAAGGAAATAAGCGGCTCCATAAGCCAATATGCCAAACCCTAAGGGCCACCCGTACCAAAAGTCGGTTTGGGAACCCAGCCAAAAGAAAGTCATGCTGACGGCAGCGTAGAACAAAAAAAATGCATCGTTTCTTTCAAACCATGAATCGTGGTCCTTTTTATGGTGATCCTTGTGCAGTGACCACAAGAAACCATGCATAATATATTTATGGGTAAACCAGGCCATAAACTCCATAAAGGAAAAAGTGGCCAAGATAATTAAAATCCAAATCAACATTTTCATTCTAAACCAGTTTTAATTTATAATTAATATACGATTTAACCAATAGTCTAAATTTTTGTGGATTGGAAACCCGTATTCTACTACACATGATCTTCGATGAAGGAGTGTCCTGCAATTTTTTAAGCAACTTAAAATAATATCTATATGCTGTATAAACCCCAAATTTAGCTTCACGAGGTAATTGGATTATTCCGGAATATCCCAATTTAAAATCGGCCTTTATTTCATCAACAATTTTGTTTTTGGCTTCCTCTGTCAGATTCTGGAGATTGGTGTTCGGGAAATAAGTTCTGTTCAAATCTTCAAAATCGTTTTTTAAGTCCCTTAAAAAATTCACTTTTTGAAAAGCGGATCCCAAGGCCATAGCGGAGGTTTTAAGTTTTTCGTAGGCTATTTCGTCTCCCTTTACAAATACCATTAGGCACATTAAACCAACTACATCAGCGGAGCCAAAAATATACTCCTGATACTGGCTCTCCGTAAGACGGATCCTTTTCTCCAAGTCCATCCGCATACTCTTCAAGAATGAGGTTACCAAATGCAGTGGAATACCATATTTGTGGAAGGTATGTTGAAAAGAATTCAGTATGGGGTTAAGACTTATTTTCTGTTCAAGGGCGTCCTGCAAATCCTCCTCAAATTTATTCAATAAAAACAACTTATCATAATCGTGAAAACTGTCCACAATTTCATCGGCAAACCTAACAAAGCCATAAATATTATATATATCCCCTCTTATTGAAGGAGCCAACATTTTGGTAGCCAAGGAAAAGGAGGTGCTGTAATGTTGTGTAACCAGCTTACTGCAAGCTTGTGATACAGCATCAAAAATTGACTTCATGATTAGGTTTTTTGATGTTTTACAATAAGTTCTGAAACCAGTTTTCCGGAAATTAGGGCCGGTGGTACCCCGGGACCAGGAACGGTAAGCTGCCCGGTAAAAAACAGATTACTTACTTTTTTACTGTGTAATTTGGGTCTAAGAAAGGCTGTTTGTAATAGGGTGTTGGCCATACCATAGGCATTTCCCTTATAGGAATTGTATTGGTCAATAAAATCATTTACACAGAAGTCCTCCTTAAAAAGTATACTTTTTTCTACTTTTTGATCAGTTAGTTTTTGAAACCTGTTTAAAATAATATCAAAATACTTATTTCTCAGATGTTGGGTGTCTTCTAAATCTGGGGCAATGGGAATTAAGAAAAATCCCGTTTCACAACCTTCGGGGGCCATACTGGAATCTGTAAGAGACGGAAAGTTGGCATAGAAGAGCGGTGCTTCGGGCCATTTGGGGTCATCATATATCTCTTTGGCGTGTTGCTCAAAGCTGGTATCGAAAAATAAGTTATGGTGGGATACGTTCTTTAATTTTTTATCAAACCCCACATAAAATAATAAGGACGAAGGGGCAAAGGTTTTTTTGGCCCAATATGCCTCAGAATATTGGCGAAATTTTGGGTCCAACAATGTTTCTGAATGGTGATAATCGGCGCCACTTAGGACAACATCTGCTTTAATGGTATTTCCATTAACTTTTATGCCCGTGGCCTTACCCTGGGCTACTTCAATCTTTGTTACCGCCTGATCGGTGTAAATTTTGACTCCCAATTCCAAGGCCAAAAGCTCCATGGCCCTAATCACTTGGTACATACCGCCTTTGGGGTGCCAAGTGCCTAGTCCAAAATCGGCAAAATTCATAAAGCTGTAAAAGGAGGGAGTTTTGTTGGGTTTGGCCCCTAAGAAAAGTACAGGAAATTCTAGGGTAGAAATTAGTTTTGGGTTTTTAAAACGTTTGCGGACCTCGTCACTTATAGATTTAAAAAATTGGTCCAGACGCACTATGGTATCTTTGCTTACCAATTCCAAAGGGGAAAGGCCCGGGCGAAGTACTATCTTGTGAATGGCGATTTCATAATTGTCCTGTGCTTTTTTAATGAATTTGCGCAAAGGTTCTGCACTGCCCTTTTCAATTCGTTCAAATTCTTCGCAAATTTTGTCCATACTATCCCCTATGGTAATAACATCGTCCGAAAAGAAAATGTTATAGGCAGGATCCAACTTGTCCAATTGATAGTAGTCTGATGTTTTTTTTCCAAAATCATTGAAAAAACTTTGAAATATATCTGGCATCCAATACCAACTTGGCCCCATATCAAAAGTAAAACCATCCCGTACAAATTGCCTTGCTCGGCCCCCAACGGTCTTGTTTTTCTCGTAAATAGACACATCGTATCCCTGTTTTGCCAAATAGCAGGAAGCAGAAAGGGATGCAAACCCAGATCCGATGATAATAACTCTTTTGCCCATAGGTATTTATATATAATTTATGGCACGTCAATTTTGCTAAATGCCCGTTTATGAAAATAAGGCTTATTTTCTAGATATGTAAGTCAATTTTTCAAATTGATCACTTATTCAATTTCTTTGTCGTTCGTTATCTATGGACTAAGTTGGAGATAAGATAAAGGAATAAAAAAACCGCCAACCTCATTTAAGAAGTCAGCGGTTTTTGGTGCCCACGACTAGATTCGATTTTTATATTTAATACAATATTAATGCGTAATTGGATATAATTATATTATTATTTAAATAGTATTTAATATACTTTAGTATAAATTAATACATGAATTGGTCGGGCAGAGGTCGGGCAAAATAAAAACCGTAGGGGAATGGCAACGATAAAATTAATGGTTAGAGGGAAGCGTAATCCCTCGGAGATTTCGGCTAGATTTGTGAATGGTCGGGAAATAGACTTAACGGCCAGGACAAACATTTTTGTGAACCCGGCACATTGGGACCGGCAAAAAGGGGACTACCGGAACATTGCAGAGATACAGGACCGGTCCAAAAAGAGCGTAACCCTGAACAAATTAAAGGTCTTTATTATGGAAAAACATAATGATGCATATATGTCCGGGGATGCAATAGATAAATTTTGGCTAGAAGAAGTTGTCAAAAGCTTTTTTAACCGGCCCGTACACCAGAAGAAAATAAAATTGGAGCCTTATTTTGTTTACTACGGGGAATTTATAGAGTACTGGCTTAAGCAAATTGCCCCTACATGGCGCACGGAAAAAAATAAATACATGAGTCGTAGAGCTGTGCAACAGTACCAAACCTTTCAAAAAACATTCCTTGCTTATCAGGGCACTAAAAAGATCAAGATAAGGGATATAGATTCCGTGCTTATTTCTGACTATATAGACTTTATTTGTGATAAGGAGGGATATAGCCATAGTACTTCAAAAAGATTGTTAGGGCGCTTTAGATTCTTTCTTAACCGCGCAGAGAAAATGAACATTAAAGTAAACATGAACTATAAGGAGCCAGTATATCTTGAAGCTGAGAAAGAAGACATTGCAGTTCCTTATCTCAATGAGGAAGAAATCGAAAGAATTTTTAACTTGGACCTTTCCCACGACATTAAACTTGACAATATAAGGGATAGCTTTTTGATAGGTGTTTGGTCCGGTCTTCGTATCTCGGATTTTAACTCCAATTTGGACATATCCAATATAGATGAAGATTATATTAATATAAGGACCAAGAAGACAGGGACTTGGGTAACTATTCCGTTACACCACCATGTAAAGAGCATACTTGAAAAGAGGCACGGAAATTTACCGGTAAAGTATAGCGATCAGTTATTTAATGAGAAAATAAAGGACATTTGCATGCTTTGTAATATTGATCAGGAAGTGAGAGGGAAGTTATTTAATGGAAAGAAAAAACGCAAAGTATTAGGGCATTATAAAAAACATCAATTAATTTCGTCCCATACTTGTCGAAGATCTTTTTGTACTAATTTATATGGGGTAGTACCGAACAATGTGATACAGTCTCTGGGAGGTTGGGCTACGGAAGCAATGATGATGCGGTATATGAAGAAAACCAAAAAAGAAGCTGCAGAAATACTTAAACGATCATGGGATGAAAAATATAAGTAAAATGCAGTATTAATATTAATAAATTAAATAACAACAGCATGGGAACTAATACAACAGATTCACAGAAAATCCTTGAAGTGATAAATGCGCTCAACACTACGTCGCATGCATTCGCTGTTAAAATGCAGTATAAGAGCCATAGCTCGGTTGATCATGTCATTAAGGGAAGGAACAGCCTTTCAGAAGGAATGATGGACAGGATTGTAAAAACATTCCCCAATGTAAACTATAATTTTTTAAAAAAAGGAGAATTGCCTGTTTTGCTTTCTTCCAACGAGATACAGGCCCAAATGAATCTGTTGAACATTGCGCCAAACGATACCAATGAATTCTACAAAATCAAAAGAATAATGGAAGTGCCGGACCAATTGGATAGAATAGAGAGAAAGCTTGATAGGCTTCTTGGGATTGACCAAGAGGATAAAGAATAAATCATCAAGTATAAATATATTTATATTAAATATAAATTTTGTTATATCTTTGAAGGAGATTTAGGTGAGATAGATTGGAATCCAAAGAATCAATCCCTTTCAGGGAGTTTTAAAGAACCCAAAGAGCAGTCTCACCCTCGGAGGGTTTTTTTATGCCCTTAATCTTGCAAGGAGTGAGTTTATATATGGTTAGGCACTTCTCCAAGACATAAGAACAAAATCCCAAACAGGAAGATTAAGGAAAATAGGGTGAAGTACTTATTACCCCTACCTTAATGCAGTAAACTCAAGCGCCAAAAATCTAAGCAATGTTCCAAGGTTACAACTTAGTCAAGTGCATTCCCTGAAAATAGGGTAAAAATACGGCTCACAGTCCTAGTTTGATTTTGCTCTGTTCTATGTCTATTTAAATATGGATATTTAGAAACTATGCCATTTGTATAATGCACAGTAATAACCTTGTGTGCTTATTTACCTACCTTTATCCTTCTTTTAATCAATTGGAAAACGCACAACTCCTAGACTTATATTAAGTATAATTATGTTTATATAGATGTGAGCATATTTTCCTTTCTCAAAAAATTGTACAGGACCACAAATAGAAAGAAGCAAAACACAGTCAATACAATAATCCAATATCTTGGGTATTTAGTAAAGGTGTTCAGAAATTAGTAAAACAAAAAACAAACGAACCCGATAACCGAAAAGTCAAAAAATCTACCTTTCTTCAAAATAAAATAAAGGGGGTGGGTCTAAAATCCGGAGTTTTCCATTCGCACGGTCTTCCTCTAAATACTGTATTCCATTCCGGAAACTATATTACGAATCGTAAATTATAATTTCTATCTTTAGTCCGACCTTCGAAAATATTGGATTGAATATGGCTAAAATAGAACCCATTGCACGCAAATTGTATGAAGGTCTAATGATTTATGTGCCAAAAAGTAAAATCACTGAATACGACAAAGAATTTTCATCCAGGAAAGTATTTACATCTAAATTTGTTAAGGAATTCTTTCCTAAATATATCAATTTCAATTACTGGATTAAAAAGCCAAAAAGGGAGGAAGATATACGACTCTTAAATTATTTCATTGTTGAGGTTCCAGTGTTGGGTGTCAAATGGACTAATTCACTGAGGTGTAATAATCCAAAGAAGCTGAACAAGTTTAGAGTAAAGGATGCCAAAAAATAAGTAAAAAGTGTATGGCCACACTTAAATAACAATACGGCCCCCAAAACGCTTATGGCATCAATATTATATAAATTATATGGTTGTGCAATGGTTACTCTTGCTAGCAGTAGTACTTGTTTAACCAAGATTATATTTAAGTCCCTTGTTCAAGTATTCAGAATCAATTCCAATATGATTTAATAAACAAGTTATAATTATTGCTCTGTTTATCTGCGTTAACTCGGAAAGTTCAATTCCTTCAAGTGCTTTTTTCTTTCCCTTTGGGTCATAATGAGTATAATAATGCCTCGAGTCTGTAGTTTTGCGAGCGAATACATTAATTTTTTCAATTTTACTCAGAATGAAATTGTTAGAATGTTTTTCAATTAAGTCTTCAATTCTTAATTTTAAATTAGGTTCATTCAATATTAATCGCTGTTTAAGCCAGATATAATCTGCATTATTAAGTTTGACCTGACCTAGAATAGTTGAAACTAAATTAACAAATTCTTCCTTGGGAATTCGGTCATTATTGTAATGAATTCTGTGATAGCTTTCAATTGCCCTTACGGTATCAATGAATTTATCGGTAGTAAATCTATACTTGTCTTTAAAATAATTTAGAACTAAAAATATTACCTCTTGAGTATCATTGTAAAGACTAAACCATTTTTCAATTATTAAAGGAAAATCTGAAAAAATGTCTTGATAACCTACCAAATGCTGACCCGGATTTTTAAGTTTATGCTTTTTATTATAGTTAGTATGTTCATAATAGCAATTGATATACTTGTTATCATTCAAGTGTTTTGATTCTCTTTTGTATTCATTATCGCGGAACACAATTCGCTTAGGATAGCTTTGTTCGAAGGTTACAAGAGTGATAAATCCGACTATTTTAGAAATATCTCCTAATATGGTTTTGTAATATTCCTGTTCAGAGTAATCAAGGGTTATATAAGCTTCCTCTTTTAATTCTATAGCGTTGTAGGGGCCATTTGTAGTTATGGGTGCATCAAAGGTGATTTTTCCTTTACAGTTCGTGCTTAGTTTAAACTCTATTTTTTGTATTTCTTCATATTCAATTTCATAAGATTTTGCATGATTTTTAATTTTAACGTCTAATCCCGAAAGATTTAACCATTGGAATAGATTGAAAACTCTAAATATTACTTGCGAAAATTTTATTTTAGAAATGTCAGTAAAGTGATGACCTTCAAGAATTATTAACGGTTCATACTTTCCGATAATCACTCCATTGTATATGCTTTTTTTTCCTCTATATATGCAGTCGATTAAGGTTATTTCTCCGTTTGTAGTTTTACCTAGAATTATTTTTTGGTTTTCTCTGTCTAAAAAAGAAGGATTGAATGTACCAAACAGCTCTAAACTAGTTCCTTGCTCGATATCAAATTCAAGAGTTCCATTAATCCATTTTTCTTCAGTTGGCAACTTCCATTCTCCTTTATGTACAATTTTCGATGTCATTGGGTACGTTCGTATAAGAATAGTTATAGGTTTAAGTGCGAGGATTTTCCCAAGTAAAATTAGAAACAGGCAAACGATCAACTAACTTTGGTTTAGCTAAAGCTAGCAATTCTTTTTTACGGTGTTATGTGCTGTGCTTATGTTATCCTTTTATTAAAGGTTTGCTTGGTTTTTCGGGAGGTAAAAGAGGTTTCTTTGGTTTTTCCGGTAGAATTGGTTTTTTCGGTTCTTTAATTAGTGGTTGGTCTGTTTTGATTTCTGATTTCATAATTTAATTTATTTCCAATTTAACTCTTTTTCTATTTGTTTTCTTAAAGTTGTTTTTATTTGTTCTGGCGTTTTTATTATGTATTCTTTTGCCAGTTCTTTAGTTTCGTTTTTTAACGATTTAAGATATTCAATTCTGTCTTCAGTAATATCTTTCCAGTTTTCATTTAAGTCTGTCCAAATCACTGCGTCAATTTCTTTTTCACTTATCCAATCCAAAATATTCGGTTTAAATTCAAAATCTCCAGGAAAAAACTCTTCAGTGCGTTTGTTGTAGAAGCCAATATTTTTAAGAGTCGTACCTTCTCTTTTTCTTAAGTTAGCTATAGCATTATCTAATGTATTTTCGGAAGAATTAGAATATAAGGTTTTAACCATACTTCCATTTTTTGAAATAACTAAAGTTATTCTCCCATTTCGAGATATTCTTGAGAATTCAATTGGTAAAATCGGTCCTTCCTCATTCCAACCATTTTGTTCGTCAAATTTTAATATTTCCGGATTCCATACTAGTGAGCCCCAACCTAAAATGGCTATTTTCATAAATTCTCAATTATTTTGTGAGTACTGATTATCCGAGCATTGTACATAACGGTTGATCTATGCGTAGTTCGGTGGCAAGTAACCTTTTCGTTACCGTCTGAACACGAAGCTAAAGCTAAATCCGAAAGATTTAGCGACTTCATAAATAAATACAGAACTTTTGATTTAGCCTTAAAGTCCACAGTACGTATGGGTTTTGTTACTAACTGTTTTTTCCGTCCGAGGGTTCTGTTTTCCTGCATTTCTGTCCTTATTTCCGTACGAGTGAAGTCCATGTGCACTTTTATTAGGGATTAAAGCATTTTAATTGGTCTATAAAATATGTTGGCCATTCAAATTGTTCTACAGTATCATAATAATCTGTCCCCGTAAGTTTGATTGCTTTTATTGGGGATTTTTTTAGTCGAATTATTTCAGAATTTGAAACATTACCCCAAAGTTCAAATTCTCCACAGTCTAATTTGCTTGAATGATAAAACGTAATTACATCTTCATTTTCAAGCATTACCATAACTTTGGAACGATTTGTTTTGTGAGGACTCGCACAGCCTAATTCCAATGAAGCGCCAAAAACTATTTTCTTTTTAGAACCTTTAGAGTAAAGTTGAATTGCTATATTTTCTGAAATAACATCATATTTAGTTCTTATAACTCGCTGATTATCAAAAATATCAATCTCATTAGTTATGTAAGTGCATTTTTGCCTTTCGTTTTTTTCTGCAAGACTGTCTTCTTCTATTTCTTTTAGTGCCTGTGCGTATCCCTCCGAGCAACTGCGTCTTTTATGACGTGATGTGGCTTT
>TARA_R110002012_G_scaffold229856_3_pt1 | contig 13433 bp, 4 predicted proteins | sample TARA_R110002012 | Tara Oceans TARA_R110002012 (sample SAMEA4396515) | marine metagenome | biome: Westerlies Biome; feature: [DCM] deep chlorophyll maximum layer (ENVO:01000326); material: water (ENVO:00002006), including particulate matter (ENVO:01000060) such as... | depth 40 m
AAGATTGAAAATACTTCTTTAACTCAAAAAGAGATTACTGGCTACATGCAACCTGTACAAGATGTTATAGGACAGATGCAAGGAGCCTATGAACAATCTTCTCAATATGCGAATCAAATGATGGACCCTCGTAGTGCAATGAATCAAGATAGAAGAGATTTATATGAGGACCAAGGTTATAGTCAAATGGCTTTGCAAAATTTATTAAATCAGCGTCAATCTGCCGCATTAGGGCAAGAGAGTGGAATTACCCAATCTCAAAATAGACAGAATCAAGGTCAGACGGGTAGGAATATATCTCAATTATTTCAGCAAAATATGATGCAACAACAACAAGCTGGTATGAATCAATTTAATCAATCACAGGGCATGCTTGGCAATATTATGCAAGGGCAACTTGGTGTAACTGAAAATATAACTCAAGCAGAAATTGCTAGAAGAAAAGCACAGATGGATATACAGATGGGTGAAGCTGCTAATAGACAACAATTTGTAGGTGGTTTATTAGGTGGTGTAGCTAATATATTTAGTGGTGGTTTAGCAGGGAGGAATAATTAGTGGCTCTTAGATTTGATATGGGTAATCCTAACTGGCAAGCTATGGCTATGCAACAACAAAGTGGAGCTACTGCTAGTCAACTAGGTTCTGATTTAGCATCTTTAGGTGGTATACTAGGTAAAACATTAAATAGAAAGCTTGGACCTGCACAAAGAGCATTTGACGCTGAAAATAAAAGAAGAAGAGCTGCAGGGGAAGACATATTAACAACAGAGAAATATGGTGCTTTTAAGGATAAATTTAGAGCTGATAAAAAATCTGGTAGACAAGATAAGCGTCTTTTAAGAAGAGCAAAAAGATTAGGTTTAGATGAAACTTTTCGTAATTTAAATCAAGGAGAAGGTGGAACTCCTATATCTGAGAATACTCAAAGAGAACAAAATATTTTAATGGGAAGAGACCCTGATGATGATGGTATGGGAGGTGGAGTTGATGACCCTACTGCATTAACTGATGAGGAAGTAGCAGCAGAAGAAGCTCCTGGTACCTTATTACAATGGTTAAAGACAGATGAAGGCCAAAAAGCTTTTGGAGCTGCAAAGACATATAAAGGACAAGAAAGAGCAAACAAATTTGGGACTGCATTAGGTGCTCCATTTGCTTTAGCAGGAGGTATGATTGAAAAAGCAACTAACCCTATAATGGATATTGTTAATAAAGCTAAAGATAAAGCGCAAACTAGAAGTAATTTAAGGGAGGCTAATAGAGAGTCACGTGGAGGATTAGACTCTTTTAACAATTTTGTACCTAAACCAACTCAAGAGGTTCCTCAATTTACTGGTAATTTTGGAGCTGGTGGTGGTTCATATCATAATGCTCCTCAACCTAATCTTGGACTTTTAAATAAATTGATGAATATAAATCAACAGGTTCCTAATCCTAATATTGGAATGATGAGAAACCAAGCTGCAATAGATAGAGTGAATCTGTCTAATCAACATGTTAATAATCCACCTATAATGACAAATCAATTTGGCTTACCTATTACCGACGAGGTCAGTCAACGCGTTTATGATTGGAGAAATAATTAATGGCTACAATGTATGGAGATATAGGAACTGGTATAGCTGATGTAATTCAAGCTAGAAAAGCTCAAAAAGAGCAAGGTTTTTACAATAGCTTACTTTCTTATGGGATGCAATCTGGTGGTGAATTTGATATAATAAATAATAAGCCAGTATTCATTCCTGGTGGGGATATGCCTACTAAATCTGCTATGTGGAATCAATTATTACAAGCAAAAGGTGGTAGATTATCTGCAGCAGATGTCCAGCAATTTGAAGCAGCTTGGAAACAAGCTAATCAAATGAAAAGTAGTGAGCAATTAAAAGGGCTAAAGAAGTTATCTGATAGGGGCTACTCTCCTAAACAAATTAAGAAAACTATTAAGGATTCTCCTGCACTATTTGAGAATCTGTTAGATTTAGTTGGTGACTTAGAAGCTAGTGGAGATGAAAATGCATTTGCACAAGCTCAAGTAGTTAAAGGGATGTTGCCTAGTAGAGACACAGGTGGTTTAATAGGAGAAATGATTGAAGAACCTGGCTTTATGGGTACCTTTGGAGCTCCTTTAGCATTGGCTGGAGCAACTGGTTTAGGACAATATCTTGCAGGGACTCCAGAGGATATGCTAAAAGCAAGAAGTGATAGAGCGTCTGAATTATCTGAAAGTAGAAAAGAAAAATCAAATTTAAAACGTAAAATATCTAATGCTGAAAAACTTCTAAATAAAAAAGATTCTCCAGCTGCTAAAAAAGTATTAACTAAAAGTCAAGAAAGTTTAAAAAATCTTAATCAAAAAATAAAAGACTTAAAACCTGTTCCAAGAGCTGAAGCTAGATATAAAAGCTTAATGAAGGGCATGCCTAAAGGGACAACTGGATTACCCGCACAAATATTAGGCTATTCTGCTTTAGCTCAAAGCGGACGTTTAGGGAAAGCCCTTGGTGGTGAGACTGGCGAAAGTATTGGAGAAGATGTAGGTAGTCTTGGCTTACTAGGTTGGGGTGCAATGGGACTAAAGGGCTTAAGAGGTGCTCCTAATCCATATATGAAAGCACTTGGATATGCTCCATTATTAGCTCAAGGAGTTTATAACTTATACGACAAATATAGTAAATAACAATGGCAGAAGTTCAGTTCCAGCCAAAATGGGATGAGAAAACTCTTAGAGGATTAATATCTCAATACAAGAAGAATCCATCTTCTTATCCAGAACATTATAAACAATCTATACAGCAACATGCCTCATATCATAACGTTCCTTTTTACGAAGGTGAGTTTAGTATTACTGATGCACTTACTGATTTTGGTGCAGGTTTTATGGAAGGCTTTACAACACTACACTTTGGTGAAGAGTCTGACAATGAATATGAAGCTATATTTAAAAACCTAGGTCATTTAGCTGGATTTGCTCCAGGTATTCTATCAACTCCATTAGCAGCTGCAGGTAGAATAACCAAAGTTGATGGGCTTATGCAAGCTGCAGCAATGGCAAGAAAACTGAATGATAAATCTGTCCCTATGTTTGCTGCTAAACACGCAACTAAGTTTGCTAAGAAACATGTAACTCCATTTGTTAAACAAGGTTTAAACGCTAAGCAAGGAGCTGTATCAACTGCTTCTAATTTCTTATTAGGTAATAGAGCTAGACATATAGCTGAAGGTGCATTCCATTTGGGAGCTGCATCTTCTGTTTCTGCTTGGCAAGGTGGAGTAGATGAGATGATGAGTGCTTTCGTACACGGAGGTGTAGCTGGTGGAGCATTCAGAAGTATAGGAAACTTTGTAAATACTGGAAGTGAAGCTGGTAGCAAAGTAGCTAGAACATTAGCTGGTTCATTGTTTATGGGGCTTCCTAGTACTGTACAAGGAGCTACTACTCCTGAGCAAGTATATAACTATGTAATGGGTGCATGGTTTGGTGGACAAGAAAGACCTTGGACTATTGCTAAAGCACAAAAATTTGAAACAAAATATAGAGAAGACGCTATTAAAGATGAAAATCTTCAAAAGTTATGGGAACCAGAAATACATCCTGATTTTAAAGCATTACCATCAGAAGTTAAACCTATAGTAAAAGAAAACTTTAAAAAATCATTTCAAGCCAACCAAATGGCTTTAATGAATAAATATGCACAAGAAGAGTTAGTTAAACTTGGAGTTGACCCTGAGGTATTTAAAGATGTAGCTGGTGCTCAAGCAGCTATTATTAAAGCTGCTAAAGACAAGTCTCTTAGAGAGTTAATAGAGAAAGAATCTACTACTGAACAGGCAGAAGATATAGAAATAGGACAATCTTCTGTTGATATTATAATTGGTAAGCGAGCAGAAAATATAGTTAATCGATTTACTAAAGATATATATAAAGATATAGAATTAGAGGGTGAGAGAACTAAGCTTAAAGGTGAAGTTTCAGATAAAATAAGAGCTCTACTATCTGAGAAAGCAAAAGGACGGCAGTTTATATACGATATCTTTTTAGATATGGCAGAAAATCCTAATAAGAAGGATAGTACTGGCGATTTCCAAGATATATGGGTATACGACAATCCTAGGGAAGTAGAATTACAGTATCAAGCAATGCTAGATGGGGCTCAATCTCGTGGAGAACCGTTTAATTATAATAGACCTGTCTTACAAGGTGACCACTATCTAATTAAAGATACTAAAATGATTAAAGGCGGCAAAGAGATTGTAAAAAACTCTGGAGAAATTGCAGCAGAATTTTGGGATTGGGCATCTACTTCAAATTGGTCTCCTAGAGCAAAGAAAGATATAATACGAACTGAACATTTTATAGAATACGATAAAAAGACAGGTCAAAGTATTAATAGATTTGATGAAATAAAGTCTAAAATTGAATTTACCGCAATGAAAAGAAAGCAAGGTGAAGAAATTGTATTTGATGATAATGTAAATGAATTTTTAGATATTACTAAAATAGGCACACAGCCAAGAGGAGATGATAAGCTTGCTTATTTACGTGGAACAGCTCCTGAAGGTATTATTAAAGATAGCAAAGGAAGAACTAAAGGAAATAAGTATTATGTAGACTCTGAAACATCTAAAGAAAATAGGTCAGAAGAGTTTACTGAAGACTTACAGAAGATGCTATTAAAGGATTATAAGTTTAATCTTAGAGATGATAAAGAAGGTCAGTTAGCAGGTGAAATTAGGCAATTATATGGAAGGTTTATAAATGATAAGCCTTTGCAATATCTTACATCTAATGGTACAGATGTAAAATTTATAACTTCAGGCAAAACTTATGCTGGTGATAGGAAGTCAGGAAAAGAACCTGCTAAATTAGTAGATGAATTATACAATACTCTGATGAATCTGCCTGAAAGCAAGTTTGAAAGAGCCTTTGCGATATTGGATAATGTAAGTATACCAAATGAAAGTGGTGGTTACACTAAATTTGATTTAGCTAGATATAGAGAAAGTGCTCCAGAAGAATATAGAAGCATGATGCAAAGTTCTATGAATAAGATGCAAAAAGAAGGCATGTATTACTATGGAGGTAAGGGAGCAGATGATAGAGCTTATTACTATAAATACCATCCTCAAGCTAATACTATAAAAAATAAAGATATATTCAAATATTTTGATAAAAAACAATTTGACAAGCTTGAAGGCGATTGGTTAAGCAAGTTCCCTGAATCTAATGAAGTATATTTTCGTGAAGCATTTAAATCAAATGTATTATGGACTATGTCTAAGAATGGATTAGAGATAAATCCTAACAATATTGCTAAAATTCTCGATACTACATACACTAAAACACTAGAAAGCGGCAAAAAGCTAACTATTAGCAAAGAAACTTATGATAAGATAAGTGACCCTAGGACACAAGCTATGTGGACTAAAACAGCCGATTTTATAGCAAATCCGATTGCTTTTAACAAAAGAGCACAAGTATGGATGACAGATTCTTATTCTGGAGAGAAGGCTTTTTATCAAAATCAAGGGCTAGGAATGAACTCTAATGGCAATTTCCAATATAAAATTAAATTAGATTTGCCTAAAGATATAACATCAGACCCTAAGTATGACCCTAGAGATGTATCTTTAAAGAATAGTCACCTAGAAGAAGGTATGGATGGTGCTATTATATTACATGATAAAGTTGTAGCTAGAATGATTAAAGATGCTGGTGTACCTGATTCAGGAAATATTAAAGCTTTTATTGTATCGCCAGATGCGAAGCATGGAGCTTTATTAGGTAAGTTTATGTTTCATGGTGCGGGCAAGACTCAATCTGAAGCAATGGATAAAGAAGGTACGCATATGTGGATTAATAAATCTGCAGCTAAACAAATGGGAACTAGGGCATTAGAGACTGTTTATGAATTAGACCCTTCGCATGTCAAGTTTAATTATGGTGTTAAACAAGGTCCAGAAGTTATGAGACCTCAGTCTATTAAAAAGCAAATTTTTTCTAATCTAGTAGCTTCATTGTCAATGAACTCTGAGACTGTAGATGGTACTAAAATGAGAGATATAGTTAAAGATATATTTGAATCTACTATTGAATCTAGATACAAAGGTACTGAAAAAGCTAATAAATCTGCTGATGAATATCTTGATAAGCTATCTACAGCATCTCCTAAAGAATTAATAGAGATGGTAGACAAATTAGATTTTGACAATATAGGTTTGCCAAAGATTATATCTATGATGCATCACGAAGGCAATCAGCTATTTGTTAAAAAAGCTTACGATGTAATGCTTTCTAAAAGAAAAGACTCTATTCAAGAAGATATGATGGAAGGCGAATTGACTCAAGCAGAGGGTAGGAAAGAGATAGAAGCTATTCAAGAACATTCTTCATTGGCAGATAGAATGATTGATGTTGCTAGAAAAGCAGCTATAGAAAGGGGAATGCCTGAGCAACAAGTAGGTATATTTACTCATCATATGATTAATCAATTTAGAATGAAGGTTTTATCTAGTTATATAGTAAATCAAGCTACTAAGCCTAAGATAGCTAATTCTGGCAGTGCTAGGATGAGACCTTACGATGAAGCGTTAAGAGTAGATGCTGATAAGCAAAATTCTCGATTACCAGAGCTTGAAACAAATGATAAGATATTCTTTTTAGATAATCATTTTAAAGAGATGAAAATTGATACAGAAATGTATGGAGAGATAAAGCTAAACGACTTATATAATAAGTTTCTAAAAACTGACCCTAAGAAGAACCCTGAATTACATAGCCAACTAAAAGAAATAATGAGAGCTTTGACTGTGCGTGTTCCTATGTCTTCTATATCAGGAGCACATGCTTTAGAATTTGCTGGCTTTACAGGAAGAGAAGGACATGGTATCTTATTACATGGCAGAACAATGAAAGCACTTGATGGCGCTGACCTTGATGGTGATTCTGGCTATTTCTACTTTGGTGGTAAAGGTGGCTTTAAAAAGGGCTGGAAAGATATATACGAAGCTAATAGAGAAGAATATTATAAGACAGAGGGAACTACTAAGACTATAAAATCTAATATAGAAGACCATCAAGAATTACATGACCATGCTAAAAATATAAGTGGTGTTAAAGCTGTTACTCTTGTAGGGAGTAGTGCTAAGGGTGCTAAAGGTCGAGATAAGGATATTATATATGAACTTGAGCAGATATTAGATAAATATGATTTAGAATATATAAATAATAAGATTTATGAAGAAGGTTGGACTAAAAGAGAAGCATTTGAAGATTTATTCACAGATAGGCTTTATGAGGGTGAATTAGGTCTTAAAAATTTCTCTCCTGAATATGATACTATTTTTAAGATGAAGGATGCAGAGGGAACATATCATTATTTTAATACTGCTACTCAAGGAGTTAGTTTAAGTGGTAAATTGGTTGGATATATGGGTGATAGTATTGACAATCCTAAAATAATTAAAAGTATGGAGACTGGAACTAAAGTAGATTTATTACAACCAGTTAAAAGCAAATCTACTGCTAAAACTATATTTACTGAAAATAAAGACCCTGATATTATTAAAGATTTAATAAAAGAAGATGATAGAAGGTATGATGTTACTAGCTTAGAAGCTTTATTCTCTCCTAATGCTAGAATGGAGATGTCTCAAGCTGCTACAGATGGTAGAAATCTTCTAGGTGGAGCTGCAGTTAGTCCTAAACAGATTATGGCTTCTGCCTATGATATGATGGTAGAGAAAGGTCCTGAAAGTTTTATATTTTTAGGTAAAGGTGATAAGCAGTATAATGTTGAAATTACGCCTAAAACTAGCCTTAAAGAGAAAGATTATATACGTAGATTAACTAGAGCTATGGTAGGATTATCTTCTGACCCTATGGACTATGCTGGTTTAAAAAACTATAAAGAATGGTATAGTAAAATGTATGATGCTCATTTTAATATTAAAGTATCAGACCCTAAACTTAAGGATAAAATTATAGCATCAGGTGAAAAAGCTATAAAGATGGTTGGAACTTCTGAATTAAGGCATAAGGGTGTTTTAGGTGTGCTTGAACAAGCTAATTCTGCTTACTATGGTAAAGATTACGCTAATAATAGACAATGGACTATGGAAGAGCGTTTCAATATGACAGAAAAGTTAGACCAAATGGATATGAGTGATTTAACTACTATGACTCCTAAGATAGCTAAACTATTACGTAGTGTTGATTATTCTGACAATGCTTTAAGGAGAGTTGATACAAAGAAAGTTGATGATTTGTATAGAATATATGATGAAACTCTAGGAAAGTATAATTGGCTAGCAGACCTTTTAGGTCGTACAAGTTTTAAAATGCCTTATCATAATGATATAAAACTGTCTATGGAACATAAACTTTATAATGCAGAAAGTATTAAGAAAGTTGCAGAAGATATTGATTTGTGGGAAAATATAGTTAAAGAATCTTCAATTAAAACTATGAAAGACTATAAAGATTTAGATGTAGATGCTGAAAATATGACCTTACCATCTAGAATTAGATTTTTAAGAGATTTAGGAGAGAGAGCTGGTAACTTTTTAATGAAAGATATAGAGCAGTTAATAACTATGAAAGGAATTGCTTCTAAAATTGAAGCTTTTAAAAAAGCTAACCCTGATGCTACTAAAGAAGCAATTAATGCTATTATATCTGAAACATTTAGAGTACAAGATAAATTAAAACAAGAAAATTATTTAGTTGGTAAGCAGAGAAACGATATAGATTCAGACTTTATTAGTGCATTAGACCCTAAGGGATATGAAGCTAGATGGAATGAGTTGATGAAAGCTAGAGGGTATAAAGGTGCTGAAACAAAAGGTACTGCAGAAAGAGACCAAAATGATATTGACATAGAGATTAAAAAATGGAAACGTGGTAAATCAAAAGAAGAAAAAGAGTTATTTGATGTAATGATGTTAGGTTCTTTAACAAGAGCTGATTTCGGTAAAATTGAAAGATTATCATTAAGAAGTGATTTAACTAGAAAAGAGAAAAAAGAACTTGAAAATGAGCAGAAAGCTGCATACAAGACTAAATCTTCTAGATTAGGTTATAATAGTGATGCAGTATCTAATCGCTCTATGCAAGACTTTATTGGAGAAATGAATGCTGTTTATGACCAAGTATCTAAACAAAGAAGTAAAAAAGAGATAACAGAAGAAGGCAAGCGTTTAACTGAAGAGCCTCAAAAAGAAGAAAATATTAAATTAGGTTTTCCTGAAACTAAAAATACTGAACTAGAAATACCATTTATAGAAGATAATATTAGAGGTTGGGGTGAGCCAGCTAAAGAAAAGGTTGATGTTACAAAGTTAGACCCTGAAGTTAAATCTTATATTGATGATGTTATAACTCATTTAAAGACAGAAAATAATAAGGTGAGTCAAAACTTAGACTTTATTGCAAGAGATTTATTTAAAAAAGAAATTAAGTTATTTAATAAAGAAGATTGGAGAGTATTCAAGAATTACTTTGACGATATAAAGCGTGGAACTCTATGGCAAAGAATTGCAGGTGGTAACATAACTAAGTTATCACAAAGACATTATATGCAATTTCCAGAAACTATTAATAGAGAGTTAATGAAAGATGAGATAGCTCTTATACAGCAAGAAGGTATATTTCTAACTCCTGACCAAGGATTTGTTCGAGGCAAAGTTATTAAGCCAACTCAGTATATGGATAGAATCCTTCATGGTATTACTAAAACTGGAGATGCTGCTGTTGCTAGAGGAGATAAATTAACTTCTGAATTAGGGGAAAAATTACTATTTCTTGATTCTGTAACTGATTCTGAGGCATTACATAGAGTATCTGTTGCTGTAGCTAGAGAGAGAGCAATGTCAGAAAATGTTAGAGGCAATCAAGACGAGAATCTAGGGAAAAGACATGCTGCTGCAGAGATGTATAGAAATAGAGCTAAAGAAATATTAGAAGAAACAAAGTATGAAGAGACTTTAAAAGATAAAGTATATAATGTTACTATAGATGGTGTAAGAAAATCTCTTACAGGAGAGCAAATGGTTCTAAAAGTACAAGAAGTTTATACTGATTATTTCAAAGAATCACATCGTTTTGCTACTGGAGATGTCCCTATTGATGCAAAAGGTGATACTCAAAGATTTAAAGCTTCAGACGGCAAATTTTATGAAGAAATACAAAACTCTATAGTAAATGGTGTTGAAGGTTTTACTACTGGCAAAAAAGATTCTGGATATATGCTTAAGAAGACACAACCTAATCATCCACTAATTAAAATATTTAAAAATGGATTTTACGATAGTGTTACTAAACAGAATCCTATTATAGATACTGAGAAGTTTACTAATGATATGAATAGAGCTTGGGCAAAAGGTGAGAAAATTCCTGAAGCATTTGGCATTGATGGTATACTTAAAATTGGTAAATCTATGATGCTTGAAATGGGTAGAAAAAACAAAGACTTTTCTAAAGAAGAATTAAAACAAATGTATGAGACATTTACTCCAGCTACTGGAAAAATAGATTTTAAACACTACTGGCCTCATATGCATTTCAATAAAAAGACAGCATTAAAAGGTTTGGAAATATATGCTAAAGAATTAAGAAAAGGTGAATTAAGTGAATCAGAAGTTGCAGATGCTTTAAAAAGTTTAACATATAAACATCATGCTCTTACTGGTGATTGGAATTTCCAAGATATTGAAAATGATAAGCTATTTGATGAAATGATATCTGGCATTGGAAACGCTAAGGCTAAATCAGAATCTCGTATAAAATGGTTAAAGAGCTTGAATAAGTCTGGTAATTTAAATCCAAGAGATGCACATGTTGGTGGTTGGTCATTAGATAGACAAGTACCTGTAGCTTATGGGAAGAGTCTTCATAACTTATATTATAGACAGATGGCTCAAATATTTAGTAGAGATAGTATCGATAAGTTTGGAAAATCAATGTATACTAGAAAAGTTGATGAACCACAAAGAGAAGCTTGGACTACCTTTATGAAGCTTTATACTCAAGGAGCAATAGGAAATCCTGATATTATACCTGAACATATTCTTAATGACCCTAAAATGAAGATTAGAGGAACACCCTTTGGTTGGTGGGCTGATAATGTTGTTAGAGATAGAATTAACAGTATTGGAGACAAATTAGGTCTTTTAAAGAAAGATTTACCTAAAGAGCTCCAAGGTATCAATGTAATGGATTTGCGTAATTGGAGCAATTTAGAAGCTCAATTTGAATTAGCTTCATTACTAGCACACCCTAAATCAATGGTTAATAATATCTTTGGTGGTACTATGCATACCGTACAATCTGTTGGACTTCGAACATTCCTTGATGCAAGAAATAATAAGAAGATGGCAGAACTAAACCCTGAATGGGCTACTCCAGAAGGAAGAAGTAAGTTTGTTATTAGACAAGGAGTATTTCCAGAACAAATGATGGAAGAGTATGGTTTAAATAAAGCTTTTCAGTCTGTAAAAAATGAAGCATTTATTAAGGATGTCGCTAAGAAAATTACAAGAGACCCTTCTATGACTTCAGACTCAATAAGAAGCTTAGCTAAAGAGCACGGAGTCTTAGAACCTATTACTAAATTTGCAGCTAAATTTATGTCTGTACCAGAACAAGCTTTAAGAAGAGATGCTTTTATGTCTCATTATATGCATTGGTATAATAAGTTAGGTGGAGCTATAAAGGACTTTAATAGCCCTATTTTAGTAGAATTAGCTAAGAAAGGTGTTAAAGCTACTCAGTTCTTATATAATGCTCCAAATAGACCTATGTTTGCAAGAACAGCTTTAGGTAAAGTTATGACTCGTTTCCAATTATGGGGTTGGAATGCTGTTAGGTTTAGAAAAGATGCTTTAAAACAAGCAAAAATTTATGGATATAAGGGTGAAGAAGCTGAAAGAGCTGCTCGTTTAATGCAAATGGATATGTTTGTTTTTGCACTAGGTAATGCATTTGCTTATTCATTATTTGAAACTGCTATGCCTGCTCCTTGGAACTGGATGCAAGATACAGCTGATTGGTTATTTGGAGATGAACAAGAACGTAACCGAGCTTTCTATGGACAATGGCCTAGAGGTTTAGCTCCATTACAAACTATAACACCTCCTATACTAAGAATGCCTATGGCTTCTATGAGAGCTGTACTTGAAGACGACTGGTCTAGAGTATCTGGCTATTATATTCATACTATGTATCCTTTTGGCCGAATATCTAGAGACTTTATTGGTCCTAATAATTTAATTGAGAATCCTTTAGCAATTGTTGATAAGTGGACTGGATTCCCTGCAATAAGTTTGAGTGGTGCTTCTAAGAAATTACGAAAAGGTGAAGACCGAAGCGTTCCTACTCCTGGAATGGGATTATTTTAATGTTAAATAATTTAATTAAAATATACTTTTTAAAAGCAGCTGCTAAAAAGGGAGCTGAACAAGCTTTAGCTAAAAAGGTTGTAAAAGCTTTTAGTTCGAATAGATTAATTTCTTTTACTTCTCCAGAAAGACAAGCAATAAACAATATAGCTTCAAAAATAAACAAAAGTATTAATGTTCCAGGAAAACCACATATAGCTCTTCGAAAAGAAATATATCCAAATACTTATACTAGTAAAGCTGGTTCTATTTATTTTGGAGGTAATAAGCGAATACCAATGATGGATGTTGATTTTCCTGCTGGAGTTGGAAAAACAGCTTCTCATATGGCATCACAAATGCCTCATAACTTTAAAAATAAATCAGATTATATGAAGTTTTTAAATACATTTTTAAAAAACCCTAAAAATAAAAATAAAGCTTTTAGATTATATGATACTAATGCAGGACTTAGATTGTTTGATGTATCTAAAAGACAATCTCCATTATTATATAATTTATCTGGTGTACCTACTAAGCTAAGAACTGACCCTCTTTATGCTGGTAAAAGTGTATTTGATATTAATTTAAATCGAAAATTTGGACCATTAAGAGCTAAATTAAAAAATAGATTTGATTATAGGTTGTCTCCAAAACCAGGAAGGAAAGAGCCCTTTATAGCTAGATTAGACGATACCTATGGATATGGTAAGCCTATTGCTAAAAGTGTAGATGAACTTAGTTTATATCATGACGATATAATTAAAGCTATTACAAGAGCTCATGATACAGGAACAAAACTTAAATTGCCTGGATTATTAGGCAAAGTTGATTTTACCTAATAATCATTCTTCTACTACCATTGCCCATAAGAGCATTAAGTATACTATAGCATCTGTTATACGACCTGTAACATCTTCCCTTTGTGATTTATGACCTTTAACATAGGCAGATATCCCATCTATATGCTTTAATAAATACGTCATTAGCACTCGCTCTCTATCAACGTCGATTGCAAGTGCTATTCTTTCAAAGTTTGCAAAGACATTATCTTCATC
>TARA_R110002012_G_scaffold65759_3_pt1 | contig 13429 bp, 8 predicted proteins | sample TARA_R110002012 | Tara Oceans TARA_R110002012 (sample SAMEA4396515) | marine metagenome | biome: Westerlies Biome; feature: [DCM] deep chlorophyll maximum layer (ENVO:01000326); material: water (ENVO:00002006), including particulate matter (ENVO:01000060) such as... | depth 40 m
TCGAATTCGTGGGGCATCGCGCTCATGACCGTGGAAGGTACGAAGCCAGTCTTGCGAAAAGCCTAACGCGCGCATCGCGAGCGCCGCACTCGTTTCGAAGCTGGCGTTTTAAGGCTGGCGAGCGCGACTACGCTTTGCTAAGCGCCCCGCTCGCCGAAAGGCATCGGAAGCACCCGTAGCTCAGCTGGATAGAGCGCTGCCCTCCGAAGGCAGGTGTCAAGGCTAAGAATACCAAGATATTTTGGAGATTACTGTTAAGTTACAGAGGCTTATTCTGGCACTGCGAATTGGGTTCACATCGCACTTCCTTCCGAGTAAGCACCGAGTAAGCACTAAGCACCCGTAGCTCAGCTGGATAGAGCGTCGCCCTCCGAAGGCGAAGGCCACTGGTTCGAATCCAGTCGGGTGCACCACTTTTATAATCGTTAGTCGTCTTATCGGCTTCGTCCCGCACGGCGTGTCGGCACCAAGCAAACGTGTCAGTCCTTTAATTCAGAGCTGTGTATTGGTGAGCTCGGGGCCGCCGGTCTCGCGCCATCCGGCGATGACTGGCGTGGCGCTTATTCCAGAATGTGCAACACACCAAGTCCTTCACACGCAAATTCATCCGTATCCACTGCCGCACACTCGTCCGGCGCGCATAGCTTTGCCATGCCGCCTGCCTTCCGGCGAGGATGGGAGGGGGAGGGAAAACCGGAAATCGCTGCCCTGGCGCGGGCCGGCGGGCACAGCCCGCAACACGGGGGCGTCTATTTACGGTTTCGGGAACGAGAGGGCGAAGCCCTTGGCGTTCCCGCGCAAGGATCGCACCCGCGATCCGGACAAACGACGGCACCCTTGCGCGGCGCGAAGCCGACGAACGTCCTGCGCGCGGACCTGTGGGCCAGCGGGCGTCCGGCAATAAGAGAGGCAAGAGTGCCTGCGGGTTAGCTCGAGAACGCCGCGCCCTCAGGAGCACATCGCAAGATGTGTGGGACAGAGCGCGTCCTCCAGAATCTCCCGCTCAATCTGAAGCTGCTCCTGATCGTCACCCAAATGGGCCGGGACTACAGGCCCGGTCCGCGCAGCGGATAGAGCAGGTCGCCCGCAAGGGCAGCCCCCCGACTCGCTCGGCGGTTTGCAAGGACGAAAGTGTGCTGTGCAAAAGAAACTTGCGCGACGAACAAAACATAAACAACAAGTGGCTGTATGACTCGACCTGAAAATGCTGGCGACGCCCTTCCCTTGGATAGCGCAGATTTCGACATCGAAGCGCTGCTTGAGAGCATGCGTCCTCCATCGTTCCCGCGCGAAATCTGCGAGAAGCACCCAAAATTGCAGGCATGGCTGACCCGCATTGATCGTAAGCACACACTCTCATTGCTGGCTGGTTTGCAGGCTACGCCCGAATTTCATGCCAACACAATTCGACTAGATTGGGCCATGCGACTGATTGCCGCTTTTGCCGATGGCAAAGAGAAGCTCAATCGGGAAAAACTGGCGATGCTGCTCAATGTCTCGCTAAAGAAAGCAGACGTCACTCGGCTGGAAGACCCTATCGAGGACTTCTTCGTTGCGCCGGTAGTTACCCGCGATGGTGAATTTCTGACTTTTCAATCCACGTGGGAAAATCCTGCCTTTCACACTGAAGTCGTGCTGGAGGCATTCGCAGAACTTCCAGACGGCCAGCCAAAGCTAGATGTGCTTGCAGGTGCACAGGCGTTGTTACTGATTGGCGACGTGATCATTCGCCGAGCGGAGCTGGAGCGCTGGGTTCCCGGTTCCGGGCAGCCTGCCCATAAGCTCAAATTGCCAAGCCAGCGTCGCTTAAATGACAGCGCAACCAGAATGAAATTGTCATGGCAGGAGGTCGAGGAGATCATTCCCGATGCACTGCTGTTGACGCCTTTCGTGCTGCCGGATGAACCCGCACCCTCAATTGCTGATCAACCCATCGGCAATGCGCTGGTCGACTTCAAGCCGCTGCTGGCCGACGCAGACGGCATCACGCTGATTGCCCCAGGCTCGATTACTGTTGCCGCTCGTGGCCACCTCATCAACGAGGCGGCGACGCACGGCATGGCCAGAAGGCTGCAACGTAATATGCTGGCAGAGGAGGCCGTCAGGCTACGTGCTGGTGGCTTTGAAAACTTGACAGAAGGGCCCGACTCTTTCGCAGGAAATGAAGTCGTCCGTCAAAAAGTGACTGAAGTCTCGCGCGGGCACTTTGTGCATTTTGTGCTGTCCATGGACGGCTTCCAGACCTGGGCCGCTCAGGGTTTTAGTGGGATGACTGAATACGGAGAGAAATTCTTCGAAACCGTGTTCGAGGGTGCCCGTTTTGCCCGTGACGCAGCACGGAAGAATCCGGGCTTCAAGGACGGCATGACCATCCTGTTGCTCGGTGGCTGGGGTCAGGGTCGCATGCTCGAATTCGAGGTGCCGCCCGATCTACGAGGCTGGCAGTTTCAGTATATGCAGCCAGTTGAAGCCATCACTCTTGGCTCGCTAGACGATGCCAAGCTACCCGATCTCCGCCGCATATGGCTAATTGATCGGATCGTGCATGGCATGGGTTTTGAGCTGCAAAACCCAAGTGGCTTTCTGAATCTGTTCCAGTGGTGGAAAGAGAGCGATCATGCGCTCGTCCCAGAAGATGAGGTGGAGTTAGTTCCGCCGTGTGTCATCAACTTCGGTTCAGATCGACTTTTCTCGGCGCGAGTGGAATCGGCTCAAGCCAGTGACCGCCGCGCTGTGCCATTCCCTGAGGGTACTGTTCGCCGGGTGATGCGAGTTGATCCACGATCACATTTTGAACGACTTGAACCAGTTTATGCCTGCATAGATGCCGTGCAGCGTGGGGAATTGCTTGGCGTTGTTCTGTCAGGAGAGTGGCCAGTGTGGGTGTCGCGCGACGTAACCGGCCCACGAACTTACGACGAATACGAGAACTGGCGCACCATCCTTCGCTGGGTGGAAATCGTTGCGGCACCCCAATCAGGCGCAATCTTGCCAAAGGGAGACCGACCTCTTCTCATTACATTACATATCGAGCAACCGGACGCAGATCATTTAACTGATACCGTTGCGGACCAAGAGGTGCGTGACGCAATTTCCTATTGCATAATGACCGAAGGTCAATCCGCCGAATTGCATATCGCCGCAAAGTGGCATCATGGGCTGCGGCGTTCAGACAATTTTGCAGAAATCATCCTCGCTACTACGCTGCTGCGATGCATCGCTGAACTTCGGGGCACTGAGGTCACAACGGAAGACGCCTTAGAACAAGTCCGGCGCGTTGTAGGTTCCTTGGATCTTCGCTGGCGACATGCGCTGATTGCAGAGCGCCCTATCGAGATTTTGCGGGCGCACGGACTGGTCAATGAACGTTATCGGCATGTGCCGCTTTCAGCCGCAGCACTTGTCAAATGCGGTTCGGCGCTCTCTGTGCCAGGTGCGAAGCCGGGGCAGATCATCGAAGGCCAGGACGACTGCTTCGATTTTCTAAGTAGGTTGCAGGCTGAATTGCTGGCATCGCTATGTCAGACAATCAGCAGGTACAATCGTGAATCGGTCGTCCTGACCGCACTTGAGCAATATCAGATCGCGCTCGCTGAACAGCGCAGCTGGGAAACCAGCGCGCGCGCGTTACGTGTTATTCACGGCGTGGATGGAGACCAGAAGGCAAGCTTCGAGCAACGCAACCATATCAACGCCACCATCCGCGCCTGTTCAATCCTGACCGAAATCGCCGGATCGCAAGCCACGCTCGATGGCGGCTACGAATTGGGAACAATCGACTTCGACGAATTGCAGGCGCTCGCTCTTCAAATTTTCGCAGTTTCTGATCTTATTCCTGCGCTGCGCGGAGGGCAGATCAAGGCAGAGCTTCGGATCAGCCCAACCGGACATCTGCTGCATGATTATGAGTTTGGGGAAGCCGCTCTCGGCTCGACGGTGCGCTTGCTGCATTCACAGGCTCGGGCCGATCAAAGCGATGCATATGACAGGCTCTACGAAGCACGCGATCCAGCTCCGGGTACGCCCGATCCGCAGTTCCTGAATGCACTTCAAGCGGAGTATGGCGTGCCAGCAGAGATATTCGTCCAGTTGGGGGAATTTCTCGTCAGAATTGCCATCGAGTTGCAGAAATCGGCATTTGAAATACCCCGGTCAGAGTTGCTTGCTCGGTTGTCGGCAATGGAGATCGAAGGTGCTCCCGATTTCGCCCCACTGATTGACCGGCTAACCTTACCTTGTCGGGATGGGTGGGACGATATTCCTGAAGGTGCTGGCAAGCTCGACTTCGACATCAGCAGGTTCGACCGTCGTTTCTCGATCATCGGACGACCGCTGGTAGCAATGACGCCGGATGACAATCCCTTGCTCGCGATAGCGCCCGGCATCGTTGAACGCGCTGCACGGCACAATGTGGCCGGAGCGTCAGCAGGCGGACTTCAAGGCAACTTCTGGGTCAGCAAGGCAATGCGCAGTTATGTTGGCCATGCGGGCGAACGGTCCGGCATGGAGTTCAATGAGAGAGTGGCGGCAGCGGTGCAAGCACAAGGGCTTTTAGCGGCGGCGTCAGTGAAGCCATCTGCTTGTCTGAACCACAAGGCCACGGATGGATTGAAGCGCTTGGGTGACATTGATGTGCTCGCTTTTTCTCCGGATGGGAAACATGCTTGGGTTATCGAAGCTAAGGATATCAAACTGTGCCGGACGCTTTCCGAGACGGCGAGACGCTTGTCTGAATATCGCGGGCTAACATTGCCAAATGGTAAGCCAGACAACCTCCTGCGGCACCTCAACCGGGTTGCATATGTGCGGCAACATGCCGCCGATCTCGCCAAGCGCAACAAATTGCCTGAAGTTCCGCAAGTGCATGGGTTGGTGATCGTAGATGTGCCGCAGCCCATGACGTTTGTCATTGCGAGTGAATCGAAAGATGCCAGATTTGTCCGAATAGACTCAGTGAAAGAGGTCGATTGGGCACCTCAGCCTTAGTTGAGTACCTGTAGTGTGCGCCTCACGGCGGCAATTCGCGTAAGCTTCAAATTTGAGCCTGTCCGGTCGTTCCGTCTTTTTGCACCGCCAGAACGTCATTGATCCGCGCCCGAAGACGTTCGCGGCGGTCGGTATGAAACTGCTCGAAATCTTCGAGCGTGTCGGGAATGTCCCCAAGTTCATGCATCGCACAATAGTGCGCCCGATCACCGGCATTGGGATAATGGCTCGAAAGCCACTTCGCGGGCAAGGCATCGCGTTTCTCGGTATTGGTGGTGCCTTCGAGCAACTGCAAGTTGGGCAATTCGTTCGCCATCCGAGCGAGGTCCTCGATCCTATCCTCAGCGAAGCCAGCTTTGCGCAGCTTGGCTGTCGTGAACCGTGAGATCGGAAAGACATGGTCCATGTGAAATTGGTTGCGCAGATTGACGAAGGGAAACAGCATCGACAGCAGCGCAAACATGCGTTTGTCTCCGTATTGCATCGACAACATGTCTTCGACCTCGGCTGGCGAGAACGTAAGCGACTTGCCACGCGCGTCCATGACCAGTTCGAGTTCCCGCGCCGGAAATGACTCTTCGCCCTTCTGCTGTATCACTTCTCGCAAGGCGGTGAGGAATGTGTCGAGGCCGCTTCCCCAAATGCCGGATGCTTTAAGCAATGAACGTATGAGCCAGGAGTGGATAACGGCACGGTCGGCGGCGAACTGATTGCTAACTGCATAGTTCGCCGGGGCTTTCCGGTGATATAGATAATAGGCAATGGGAAGTAGGGCGCTGTCCGCGCGAAGTGTCTGGCCATTCAGACCGAAGCTCGCGGCCAGCTCCACAGTCCGGACCAAGGCAGCGCGAATTTGCGGCCAATTGGCTTCAAGCCTCTCCATGTTGGCTTGAGTGAAGTTCTCGACCTTGAAGCCGACACTAGCGATGTCAGACAGCATTAGTCCGGCTTTCAGAACGAAATCCTGGCTCAGCGTGAAACCGGTGCCAATCCGGTTGATCTCATCGACCAGACTGTGAATCTCTGAACGGGCATCGACTTTCTTCCATTGCGCGACCGCGATGCTGAGCAATAGGTCGGAATAAGAAAGAATTGTTCCACCAGAATTGAGCCGAATGAAGATGTTTAGGACCCGTTCAACGTCCTGAGCTTCCTCTTCGTAGTAGTACATCAATTGGTTGGTCTTCACGACGTGATAGAGTTTAGTCAACATCCTGAAGGCGGATTTGAAGGGGTCCCCTGTGAGACCGGCATCGACCAGCCAGTCATTAAGGTCGGTCACGTCGTTGACGGCCATGACGTCGGGCACATTGTACCAGAACGCCTCTTCGCTGCGCTCGACTTGAGCATCGTCCATGAACCGAAAATCGTAGACAATCCCGTCCTCGTCAGGCTCCAATGACGCAAGCAAATTAAGGCGGAGCGTCCTTTTCGGGAAGGCGTCGGGGTTCGTCCACCACTTGCTCGGTAATTTCATCGCCATCGAACCACGGAGCCCAATATTGAGCGCAGTCAGTCGCTGTTGACCGTCGAGAACGGCTGTGACCGTCTGATCGTGCAATGTTGGCAACTCGGGACAATGGGCGGCATCGCGCTGGTGGTAGTGCAGAACGAAATCGTAGAATTTGAAGCTGCCGCTCGTTTCCGGTTTGACCGTCCAGAAGAGGAAAGTGCCAAACGGGTAGCCTTGCATCAGGCTGTCGAACAGGCGCTCAATCTGCTCAGGTTTCCAGACGAATTCGCGCTGGATTGCCGGAAGCACATATGACTTACGTTGGATTTTCTCCAGCGCTGCGGCGATTGTGCCTCCTGGCTTATACATCCTTTTCCCCCCAATTTCCTCGATTTAAACTAGTTGATTGGTGCTGATCTACATGTTCTGCCGATCCAAGAACAAGAAGTGACCGCAGGTGATGCAGTCAAGTAGTCAAATCTGCTGCACGTCTCCATTGCACCGCACGAATGCGAGCACAACGATGATTCCGCAGTCGCGCTTGCGCACCGGTTGCGCTAGTCGAGGACGAAAGTGAAGGGGGATGTGTGGCGCTCGATCCGATTGAAATTGCCGAAGAGTTTTTCGAGGCGGTCCGTAAGGTTCGGGCCCTTGGGGCCGGAACGCCGGAAACTGCATATTATCCGGCACTCAGCACCTTGCTGGAACGGATCGGCGCATCGCTAAGCCCGAAAGTCTTGCCGCTTTCCCAATTGGCAAACACCGGTGCAGGCAGCCCCGACTTCGGGCTGTTCGCTGCAAGTCAGCTTCAAAAAGGAGAGCCCCGCAAGGGCCAGCTACCGGAACGCGGCGTAATCGAGGTCAAGGGGGTCGACGATGCCAGCCTCTTTACCTCGACACCCACCCAGCTGAGCAAATACTTTGATGCGTATCGGCTCGTATTGGTTACCAATCTTCGAGCGTTTCAGCTCGTCGGAGAAGATATAAATGGACAGGCCACACGGCTTGAAGCGTTCGAACTAGCCGAAAATCCGGCTGACTTTTGGGCGCTGGTTAAAACACCGGCTGCGTCGGCAAAGAACGTCGGGCTCGCCTTCGTCGAATACCTTAAGCGCGCGCTTACCCAGAATGTGGCGCTGGTACAGCCGAAAGACGTGGCGTGGTTCATAGCGTCATACGCGCGCGATGCTCTGGACCGCGTGGAAATGGCGGGCGAGTTACCCGCGCTCAAGACTGTGCGGACAGCGCTTGAAGATGCCCTCGGCATCACCTTTGAGGGCGAGAAAGGCGATCATTTCTTTCGTTCGACACTTGTCCAGACGCTCTTCTACGGGCTGTTCTCGGCTTGGGTGATCTGGGCACGGACCGTGCCGCGGAAACCGGCGCAATTTGATTGGCGTTCGGCGGGCTGGAGCTTGCACGTCCCATTCATTCAGACCCTTTTCCAGCAGCTGACTGCACCGCAGCACATCAAGCAACTCGATCTAGTCGAGGTGCTGGACTGGACGGGCCATACACTAAACCGGATCGACGCTGCTGAATTTCTCAAGCGGTTCGATGACGGAGAGGCTGTCCAGTATTTCTACGAGCCCTTCCTAAAGGCCTTCGACCCGAAGCTTAGGAAGCAATTCGGCGTCTGGTATACTCCCGCTGAGGTCGTCGACTACATGGTGGCAAGAGTAGACTATGCGCTGCGCGAGGAACTGGGCATCGCCGATGGGCTTGCCGACGAGCGCGTGTATGTGCTCGACCCGTGCTGCGGTACGGGTGGCTTCGTAAATGCAGTTCTGAGACGAATTCGCGCGAACCTTGAAAATCACGGACTTGGCAGCGCGTTAGCGGACCGGCTGCGTGATGCAGCAAAGAACCGCGTCTTCGGTTTCGAGATTATGCCCGCTCCGTTTGTCGTTGCGCACATGCAAGCTGGTATAACGCTTGCTGAAATGGATGCTCCGCTAGCGGGAGATTCTCGCCCGGCGATCTACTTGACCAATGCGCTGACTGGGTGGGAGCCACACACGAACAAGCCGTTGCCGTTCCCCGAGCTGGAGGCTGAACGCGCTTCCGCCGATGCGATTAAGCAAGCAAGCCCGATCCTCGTTATCCTTGGTAACCCTCCATATGATGGCTTTGCAGGGATTTCAGACAATGCCGAAGAGCGCGCCCTTTCAAATGCCTACCGCCAGGTAAAAAAGGTCGCGCCTCCGCAAGGGCAAGGTCTGAACGAACTCTATGTCCGGTTCTTTCGCATGGCCGAAAGTCGCATTGCGGAAAAGACCGGTGAAGGCGTGATCTCATTCATTTCGAACTATAGCTGGCTCGATAGCTTGAGTTGCCCTGGAATGCGCGAGCGCTACCTCGACGTTTTCGACAGCATCACCGTCGATTGCCTAAATGGTGACAAATACAAAACCGGCAAGAAAACGCCTGAGGGACTGCCTGACCCGTCGATTTTTTCCACGCCCGCCAATCCTGCAGGCATACAGGTTGGCACCGCAATCGCGACACTGGTGCGGAAGAAGGACCACAGCCCCTCGGAAACAATATCGTATCGGGACTTATGGGGAACTGCGAAGCGTGAGACGCTGACGGCGACAGCCGAGGCGGACCCTGTGATTTTATACGAAAAGCTCACGCCATCGTTGCCGATGAGGCTTCAATTCATGCCTTCCGATGTCGACGAAGCTTATTTCGAGTGGCCGCGCTTGCCTGAATTGCTGCCAGTGAACTTTGCCGGCGTAAAAACAAGCCGCGATGAGTTTCTTGTCGATGTCGATCGTGAAGCTCTGGAAAAGCGCATCGAACAATACTTCGACACCAATGTCTCCAATTCGGAATTGAAAACAGCATTCCCAGCATTGATGAATGCTTCGTCACGATACGATCCTTCGGAAACTCGAAAGATGCTGATGGACCGAAAGCACGCACTGGGAGAAGTCGTCAGGTACGCTTATCGACCTTTCGACGTGCGTTGGGCATACTGGGATCCAGACACAAAATTGATCGACGAAAAGCGGCCCGAATTTTTTGGCAACACGAGTTTCGACAATCGTTTCCTGACGGCTGGTGAGCGCAATCGCATGGGCATATTCTACAACCCACAGTCGATTAGCGTCCTTGGCGACCATCACTTGGTAGAAAGCAACGTCGCAATCTTTCCGGCTACTGTACGGCAAGACAGCCACAACCTCGAACCGAACATTGCAAAATCGCTCAAGAAAGAATTGGCGGATCGAGGCATCTCAAGTGATCAGCTGTTCGATCACATCCTCGCAACACTTAACGCACCGTCGTACGAAATTGACTATATCGATGCCCTGAGAATCGATTGGCCGCGCATACCGTTTCCCGGAGATGTAGAGGCTTTCAGAATGTCTGCCGAGCTGGGCTCACGGCTCTCGGCTCTGCTTGATGCAGAAGTCGAAATCGACGGTGTGACCCGAGGCTCATTGCTGGCGGGCCTTTCAGTAATCGCGCCGCCACGTGGCAAGTCGTTCGAAGTGACGACTGGCTGGGGCTACAGCCAGCGCCGCGAAAACGGCACTCGTCTTGTGATGCCCGGCGTTGGCAAAACCACGGAACGCGCATGGACCGAAGCTGAGCGTGATGCTCTTGCGCATCTCGCGGATCGTCATGATCTAGAGCCTGACGCGTTGCTCGAACTGATCGGTACGCGCGCAGTTGACGTTGAAATCAACGCGGGTGCTATGTGGGAGAGTATTCCAGAGAACGTCTGGGAATATACACTAGGCGGATATCAAGTGCTTAAGAAATGGCTTTCCTACCGCGAGCTCGACGTCCTCGGTCGCGCACTTTCGGGAGCCGAGGCTCTCCACTTCACCAAGACCGCGCGGCGCATTACCGAAATCCTCTGTATGGGACCTGCTCTCGACGCTGCCCACGCCAAGGCCCGCGACTGCGCTGTGCCCTGGATCGAGGGGAAGCCAGCTTCTAATTGAGGCTCTCATTTCACGTTTCCATGTTCGTATTTCGGGTTAGAACTGCACGTCTGCGCTCGACCAAGTTTCTCAGGCTTTCGGTAAGCACAAGCGTGGCACTTCCTAGCTTGATGAATTCGATCTCGCCTTCGCCGATGAGCACGTAGAGGGTGCTGCGACCTATCCCGAGGTAGCGGCATGCTTCGGGCACACGCATCGCGACCGGTTCAATGGCGGACAGGCGTCTTTGCTTGGGCCGTTTGTCGCTCGTTTCTGCTGTCGGCATGCCGGTCGGTCCTTTAATCGTTCGGGTGATGACGGACCGACCTTGGGGACATGGAGGGGAGCAGGTCAGCCCGCCATCGACATCAATTATCAGTCGATTCAGGCCAATTGCGCCACATGACATTCTTACTCTGAGGCCTCCGTTTCTACGCTGTTGTCCCGAAGCTCAGCCAAGCATCTTCCAATTGAATGCGACTGCGTCTGCGCGGACAGATGTGGACCGATAAACCGATGCGCCGAAATTTCGAAATGAGCTTGATTGAGGGAAGCGCCATCGCACTTTGCATTGAGAACAAAGGGCTTTCCAGCAGAACCGCCGCAGCGCAGTCTCGAGCGCCGTCGCAATTTGCCTAGCAATACCAACCACATGTACCCCGACCGACGGCGGTGCTTTTATCTTGCCATCGTAAAAGCCATCATAAATCGGACGCCTGCGGACATTCAATTCTGATGGTAGCGCGCGGTGTTTGCCGCTCAGTAGCCGCCGACCTCGTTCCAGAAGGCGGCGTCGCGTTCAGCCTCAAGTTGTTCCAACGGTACATGGATCAAGTCTAAGTCCATGTTGTACATCGGAAGCTGCCAGTGATTGAATAATAGCCGAGCATGCTGCTCGGTGCCGCAATCTGAGATCAAGCCTTCCGAGTCCAGTCGGGCGGCAAGTTGTTTTGTCAGCTCACGCGCTTCCACTGGTCCCTCATCGTTCACAAAATCGACACTGCTCCAAACTTCACTGGTCGCCTGAAGGCCCGAGCGTGTTAGTACCCCCAGAGCCTCAAGTGCTTCGACGAGGTCCAATGCAATGGGTCGCATCATCATTGTAGAGTCGGACCAGCGATTGGGATCATTCCACTGCGGAATGCCCTCTTCATGGACCTCGATGTCGGCATACATGGTGCTCTCACGCTGATAGAGCGACCAGTTGGGAACGATGTATTCGCTCATGCCACCTTCGAGATAGTGCCCTTGCCTTTCGTGATCGATATACTCTTGCAGCTGCGCGACATTGGCAGGCAGCCACGACTGAGCTTTCGCATATATCATACGAGAAAGATGATCGTAGAGCGTCTTCTTCACGATCCTCCCAATGCGCTTACCCACCTCAGGCTTAGGGCATCGGACTAGATCGATGAGGATAAGGGCCTTCGCTGACTCTTCCTCCGCGAAGCCCGCGAGCACTGCCGCCTCGCGCGGTCGCTCCTTAAGCGTTTCCGCCGCTCGCCAAAAGCCCCGCGCACTTTGAAGTACAACCGGCAGGCCCTCGGCGATAAAGTCGAGACGCGCCGAATGGCTCATGTTGCAGAGGGCGCGCGCTTGACGCCCACCAAAGGTGATCTTGGTTCCTCTTTCGCTCATGCAAGCTTTCTAGCACTGTTCATTCCGTGACGCGCATGCGATCAGCAACACATGGGCAAGACACCTTATGATGATCGCGAAGATCTCGAGAAGCTTCAGACTCAGTGGAAGAAGATCGAAGGGATTATCGAACGCCGGAAGGAGTGGTCCACAGCAATCGTAAGAGCTGCTACTGCCGCCGAGATTGCCGCCAACATCGCGATAAGAAAGCGCTTCGAAAGTGAAAGCGAATTCTCGCCGGAGTTCGTAGATTCCCTGCTAAGATGGGCCAATGGCATCGATGGAAAATTTGGCCGTTTGATCATACCTGCTGAGCAAGACGAGACGCGAAAGAAGGCGCTCGGCAAACTCAAAAAGCGCTCCGAGCGACTGAACAAGAAGCGCAACGCCATCGTCCACCAAGGTGCGTTCGCAAACAAGCGAGAGATGCGTGAACTGGTTAATCTCTCGCGTGAGATCGTGAATGCGCTGGTCACCCCTTGGGAGCCAACGTTCGTGCTGGGCGGTGAGAAACTTGCCAGTTCCAAGTCAGGAAATGCTAAAAAGCCTGCGCAAGTTACGAAGGCGAAAAGCAGAAAACGAAAAAGCTAGCGCACTCTTACACGTGGGGGGTGGAGCTTCGTGACTGTTTAATTTGTGGCGTTCAACTAAGCCTTGAGCTTTTCAAGCCGCTCCGAACACAGCTCATGCACGACGCGGCCTAGCTCCTCGACTTGCTCACCGAGCCATTCGAGCTCTTCTTTGGTGATGCGGTAGTGCTTCGAATAGCGCGCTTTGACGTAGGCTTCTTTGAGCTTCTCGAAGCGCGCGCGGTCCTGCCGTGTGTCGCGCGGCCAGACATAGGTAAGGCGCGCATCGATCCGCTCAGCCTGGGTGCGCAGGAAGCCGAGATTGTGCACGTGTGGCGTGTAGAAGGTGCAGACCAGCAGCACGCAGTGGTACAAGCTCTCGGTCGCTTGATGCATTAGAAATGCAGCTTCTTTGAAAAACTCCTGATCCACCGCATCTTGCGTAAGCTTGAACTTGCGCATCGATGACTTGAACCACTCATCGAAATATTCCTGCGCCATCGCAAGCGCCTGTTCGGGCGTTTTCGGCTTGGGCGTGTGCAGCTCGGTGTCGTCAGACTGGTAAAGCGCGACCCCGTCCTGCTTCACATCCATGAAGAAGTAGCGCCCATGCGCAAGGCCATCGTTCACTTCCTGAAGCGTGTGGACGATGAAGTTGACCGGCGTCTTGATCGTCCCGGTTACACCATACTCGCGCATCAACCGGTCATCGAGCTTGGACCAGTACTTCACTCGGTCGGTCAGTCTGCTGTCATTGACGATCACCAAAAGGTCGTAATCCGACTGGTAGCCCTTTGCAGTGTGTGGTTCGTCGACCCAGGTGCCGCGCGCATAGCTGCCGTAGA
>TARA_R110002012_G_scaffold97653_1_pt1 | contig 13426 bp, 9 predicted proteins | sample TARA_R110002012 | Tara Oceans TARA_R110002012 (sample SAMEA4396515) | marine metagenome | biome: Westerlies Biome; feature: [DCM] deep chlorophyll maximum layer (ENVO:01000326); material: water (ENVO:00002006), including particulate matter (ENVO:01000060) such as... | depth 40 m
AGCGGAAGAGATTGCCGCACACTTTTCTGCTATGGATGACAGTGTAAATCTTATTAATGCAACTATCGCTGATGATACTGATGCACTGGTGGTGTGGGGTACTGCCACTGAAGTCAAGCTTATGGTTACACGCAATACGGACCATCTGGAAATTCAGGCAGCAAAAGACTGGTATAGCGATTCCAGCAAATCCAAAACACCCTACACAAATGCAGTAACGGCTGGTAAAGCCTATGTTGCTGGATAATAACAGGAGTAGTAAATGAGTAAGAATGTAATTAATATTAATGGTACAGATTATGATTCGGAAGATCTTAGTAACGATCAGAAATACATAATCAATCAGATTCAGGATCTGCAGACTAAAGAGAACAGTTTCCGTTTTCAACTAGATCAGGTAAGAGTTGCAAGAGAAGTCTTTGTAGCAAATCTTATCAAATCTCTTGAGACTGAAGAAAAAGAAGCAGAGACAGCCTGATTTAACTTGCAATGTTCTTAAAAGAAAGGTATAATATAGATGTCTGCACCGGACCCTAAAACCATACTTGATACTGCATTAGCTACTGGAATGATTAGTACTCCAATATGGTTGCAATGGGTTGAGCAGGGCCTACAGATATTTATGCTGGTAGGAGGTTCTTTACTACTTGCATTTAGATTATGGATGATGTTCAAGGACAGGGGCAAGAAAAAGAATGGATAGCAGTATAGACAGTACTGTACAGGAGCTTGTAAATATTCTCGTTAAGCAGAGAGAGTCAGCAATGTCCAAATGTGCAGAACTTGAGGCGCAGTTAACAGTGGCAAAAAGGGAACTGGAAAAGTACCAGAATAAAGAACAGGTAGCGCATGTATTCAAGTCTGGAAGCAGAGGCTAGGTAATGGCAGTAGATTATAATCAACTATGGCGTGATCCTAAATGGAGAGGTCGCATGTCGGGCGATACGTTTGGGGGAAATATTGCCAATAAAGCAGCGGAGAGATGGGGTACTCTTGTTGGAAGGGTAGAAGAATCGGGTGGTGATGACGTACATGGTGTAACTAGACCCCAACTGCAAGGCGCGCTGGATGACATACACGGCGCTTTAGCCTATCAACAGATGGCAAAAGCGGCGGGTGTTGATCCTACTAAATTTGTTCAATGGGGAAATAATCCAGATTCCTCTCCAGACTTTCGTAAAGTATTAGATTATGCAAATACAGCAGCAGATGCACCTACTTATCAAACACCCTATCAGGGTTTTAGGGGTATAGATAGAAAATTTGTAAACGTCGAGAGGCTAATAAATCCCCCAACCTACACTGATGCTTGGAAAGACCCAAAATGGAGAGGGCGTTTAGGTTCTAACGCAGCAAGAACAACTGCTCTGGAAGCTGCTAAACAGAACTGGGAAGAAGCAGTTCGTCGAGTCAGGTTACCCCCTGACGCAACAGGCTCTATGGAACAGCCGGGGACTCAGGCGGAAGTTGATCGGGCCTACGACGATTACATGACACTTTTTGAATACGCAAGAGCCGGTGGTGATGTTAATAAACAACTGCAGTGGGGAGATACTCCAGATCAGAGTTGGCTGGATATGGTTAATCCTCCTGCACCTACTCCACAACCTACTCCATCGCCACCTCCTGCACCTACTCCACCTGTTCTCCCAGATACAGGCCAACCACCGCCGGGACCACCAGAAGTACCTACTCAACCACCTACTCCTGTACCGGGTCCGGGCGATGAAGGGGGTCCATATGTAGGTTTAACAGTATTGACTCATTACAGACGGCCCAAACCCGGAGGAGGGTATGAGTACTACACAACAGGTAATTCTGCAGAGCCATTACCCTCCGGTGGAGGTTGGGAACCGTCTAGCTCCCCTTGGCCGGATGAACCAAATATACCAAAACCATCAGGTGATCCCGGTACGTTAAGAAAGACTGACGAACCATCCCCCACAATGTCGAATTGGGTCGAGCCTCACACAGCCGAATTGAGTTCCCCACAACCAACACAAGAAGGTATGCCAATGGCTACACCAACACCAACACCAGCACCAACCGCCGCACCAGCAGCGGCACCAGCAGCCGCACCACCACCTCCCCCTGCGGCACCTCCTGCACCTCCTGCGGTGGCGGCAACTACACAGCCAGCGCCGCCTGTTACACAAGATATAGATACAAGTATTAATGAGGATCTGCAACAATTTGTTGAAGATGCTATGGAAGACGGGGCGATGCCACCTGCAGGAATAATCGCACCCATTCTCCAGCAGATTCAGGCTGGGGAGGATGCTATAGCACCCATACTGGACGATATACCAGACATTCCAATAACAAGCGTATCTCAAACAGGGTTAGAAATTGAACAGGTTACTCCACAACCCAATTCAGTCTATCAAGCATATGTACAGCCGGGAACTCCAGAATTTGCTGCAGCACAGGGGCAGGCATCAACACAGTCGCTTGTAGGTGATGTACAGGGAGTAGTTTCTCAACATTCGATTGCACAGGCAGCAACAGGAGAACTGGATGAAAGAGCTACAGTAAAGTATCAGTTAGGCCAACTGTTTAGTTCCTTAGAAGAAGGTACGCCTCTACCAGCATGGGCAGCACCCGCAGTACGTAATGTAGGTGCCATGATGGCAAAGAGGGGCTTGGGATCGTCCTCTATGGCAGCAGGGGCTATTACTCAGGCCCTCATGGAGTCAGGAGTACCTATTGCTGCAGCGGATGCTAAAGCATATTCGACTATGCAACTACAAAATTTAAGTAATACACAACAGGCAACATTACAGAATGCCATGACATATGCTGCTATGGACAAGGCCAATCTGGATGCACGTATGACTGCGGCGGTAAATAATGCGAGAGCTTTTTTAGCAATGGATACTGCCAATCTTACCAATAAACAGCAAATGCAAGCCCTAGATTTACAGTCTAAGTTTGCAAAGCTGACAACAGACTCTGCAGCACAAAATGCAGCACTACAGTTTAATGCTAAATCTATAAATCAGATTAATCAGTTTTATGATGAACTGTCTACAACAATAAATAGTGCGAATAAAAGTAGAGATCTTGCAATAAGACAGTATAATGCTGGAGAATTTAATACTGGTGCCAGATTTTTAGCAGATAGAAATAACGCACGACAGCAGTTTAATGCTACCATGCAAGCACATATAAATCAAAATAATGCAGTATGGCGTAGATCTATAAATACAGCCAATACTACTGCTCAAAATACTGCAAATATGCAAAATGCAATGAACGCCTTAAACATAAGTAAGGATGGCCTAAACAGGCTGTGGACTAAGTACAGGGACGAAGCATCTTGGCTGTATAATTCTGCTGAAAATGCTATGCAGAGAGAACATCAGATAGGTCTTTACTCTCAACAACAGGGAGATAGAGAATCCATGTATGATAAGGGTCTGTATGTTCAGGCTTTTCAGTCTCTTGGTAGCGGCGTTATGCGGACTATATTTCCTGATTATGAAGATTCAGGATTTAGCGATCCACAAAATCCATTTACGTAAGTGGCTACTTTGAGAAGGGGTAAATTATGACTTGGGTATCTGATTTTATACATGATATAACTAGTGGGATTAACAGTCGTGCTGACCAAGAACGACTTCGTGCTACATCAACGGGAGACTGGCTCACCGAATCCACCTATGGGACGGACTATTTCGACACCCCTGTTCCCACTTATGAATGGGAGGGGGGGCAGTATGCCATGACACATGCTGGTATGGAGGAACAGCAGCAGGGGAGCAGTCAACAAATGATGGACTACTCCACTTTTAAATGGAATCCTGCCGATCCGGTCAGTGGATACAGGACGCTAAATGTTGCACAAACACAGCTTAATCAACAGGGCTTTATGGATGATTATCAATCCTACGCAACTGGAGAAATAAATCTATGGGATTATCTGGACAAAGTTGATGAAAGGACTAAACATACCTTTATGAACGCAGACATGGGTATAGACAAGCCTCAAGATCCTCTTGGGAAGATGCAGATTGCAAAGGAATCAGCAAAATTGTACAGTCAGCAGGGGAGTCTGGATCAAAGTATGGGTAAATATGGTCAATCTAGGGAGGGGTCGGGTACAGGGGGTTATGATATGATGACTGCTATTAATAAACTGATACAAAATCAGGGGGTTGGTTCAAATAGAGAATCTGAAATAGGCATTCCCACTCCCGCACGGACATCTAATGAATTGTTAACAGCGAGAAGAGTAACACCGACCAATCTACTTGGCAATATAAGAACAGTAGCCACAAGCCAGTACTCTAGAAATAGATTAAATACAGATTAGGAATTACATATGGCAATAAACAGTCAAAATCTACAGGAGATACTTAACTTTGCTGAGAGGGAAGAATTAGAAAATTCTGAGCCGCAAGCAGATAGAAATCCATCTGCTACCGTTGAAGATATGGATCATTTTGACGCCCCTATACCCGGACAGTCTTTTACAGATGAGCCGGGACAGTGGGCTTGGGAAAGACCGGCACAGATATCTGATCCCAATGATGCTGTAAATTACGTTATACAGCAGGTTACAAAGAATGAAGAAAGTAAAGAAGAAATGAGAAAGCTTCTTCTTTCGGGTATTCCTATAGAATCTATAGTAAATACAGTTTCTTTTGGTGGCTTTACCGAAGGTAAATGGAGTGCAGATGTTGCAGAATTAATTAAACTTCCTGTAAGTCTGTTTTTTATAGAGTTCTCCATAGATGAAAAAATACCTGCAACTATATATAATGAATCTACTCAAAAACGTAGAACTGAAGGATCAGGTATGGATCAGGAAACCATGTTTACATTGATGGGTGAAAATAATCCAGAATTACTAAATAATATTTCTGCCGGTCTTACTAAACAGGCAAACGACGTTGATGATGAAATACTTAGATTGGACGAAGAATCGGGCGATAGAATGGTAGAGGATTTACCACAAGATAATACGTCTTTTTTAGAAATTTGAAGAGGAATAGATAATGTTATTTCCATTAATATCTGCTGGCGTCATAGGTGCTATGGAAGAGGGCAAGCTTATGATAAAAGAAGGGAAGGCCAAAAAGGATAAACTTTCTGCAGAACAGCGTGCAGAAGATAGACTGATACGGCAGGAAGGACGGGCATATAAACGCGATATAGCTACAGAGGGTCGTGCAGACGATAGACAGATAGCTAAGGAAGACCGGGGGAAGGAGACTTGGAAAAAGCAGCAAGAAATTCTTCATGGGAACTCGGTCAAAATAGAACGAATGAGACTGGCCGCTGCTAAGGCAGAAAAGTATCAAACGATATTAGGCTATGAGTTTAAGAAGGGTAAAAATGAAGGAGACTCTAGTGTTAATATTTTAAGTACTCTTGATCAGGCGGCTGGTGATAAAGTTGAGAGAGCTTCTATAATGGACAAGATTACAGCTATGACAGGGAAAGAGAGAACTGCCCTATCAGGTGACATTTATAGGTATATTATACATGCTACAAAGAGCCTTGGGGATAAAGTAACCACTGTTGATAAAGCGTCAGGCACCCCCCGAACTCAATACGTAGCCCCCGATTTAAACAAGCTATTTCCAAATCTTCTGAAGATTCCCCAGTTTAAGGATGTTATCGCGAAAGCATACTCCACTGCTGTAAAGGCGGAGGCCAGTAACCTGAACAGTAATGGAAATAGTGTAACGGTAAACGGGGGAACATTAGAACAGACAAGAAAACCCCCCCCAAATGCAATGCCAAAGGACTTTGGTACATTTGAACCACAAATACAGGCACAGATTAAAAATATTGTAAGGGAACAGCCATACATGTTTGTTTCTGCGGGTACGGAGATGATGCACCCCAAATCTCCTTTTATTGACCCAAACGATGTGAATCATTTCTTGGAATTTTTAAGAATAAAAAAACCATCCGGTGACCCCAACAGATCCCCATTCCGTATGGTAAACTGGTTAGGCCATAAAAATCACCCCCCAACCAATACGGCAATGTCTAAATATTTAATGACGAGAATAATGAAAGCGGACAATCCAACAGCAGAAGCACGGGTAGTGCTTGGGCATGTTACAAACGGACTAAGCTTTCCGCCAATGCCTGTGGCAAAACAAGACGGTTCGCAGACTTGGTATGCAAAAACACCAGAAAGGAGTTCTCCCCAAGCCCAGTGGCAAATGCTTAAAAAGAACAATAAACTAAATGCACGGGTAATAAACCAGAAAATGATTTACAGTTCTGCAGATGATTTGACTCAAATAGTTCAAACTGCTAGAGATTTAATCGCTCTTAAAAAGAACGGGCAGGGGAGCAGGAGTCAGTACTCAGGTGCTGCTAGAAGGGTTTATAATCTCTTTAGTGGGATATTTTCCCCAGACGGTCAACTAAGACAACTGGGGACTATGGCAAATAATGTGGTGGGAGGAGATAGCGAAAAATATTTTAATGAGGTGAGGAACGCCATATTCAACGATGACTATTTTGTAGGTTTGATTAACGATAAAAACCGTCTAATGGCGAGAGCCAACAAGGAATTTGGAATTAAAAGGCTAGACGAGCCGGGCCAAATGACCGACGATAAAATAAATTTCTATTTAGAAATGTTAGCAGAAATGTCAACATACCTTATGGCTAGAATATTACAGAAAGACGATGCAAAGATATCAAATGCTGATGTAGTTCAGACTAGGACAATGGTAAAACCAAGCTATATCAGTGCTTCTGTTGAAGAAGGCGCATGGATTTTTTTAGGAAAGATGGGAGACCGTCATAAACTAGCTAGTATAGGTTTTAATGAACTAAATCTTGCTACCTATAGCAGACGAGAATATGAAGCGGCAAATAAACTTTCTAGACTGCCTACCCATAGTGGATTCGGTTTAGATGCCGTAAGAGTGAAGATGAGCGAACATACTAAGAAACTAAGTCGTCCAATAGCCCAAGCTACTAACTTGGATTTTATAAGGCCATTTGCAGTAAAAGAGGGAGGAAGACAGAAAGACCTTGTGAATAAGGTAACATACGGCCTTTTGCCGGACAGCAGTGCACGTAAAGTTCTTGGTAAGATAACAAGCAACACGGGGAAAGTATCTGCAATGCTTGAGATGAGTATAGCGCAGACGATGAAAAATCGAAAAAATAAACTAACGCCTGTAACAAGTAAAAATAATATACTTACAGGTACTAGGACTATTACAAGGTCGCTTGATAGTAATGCCCAAGCAGCCTTCGCTCTGATAAGAGAAGCTGGTATTGCGAAGTTAATGGAACTCTATAAGTTATGGGAGATTACTCCATATTTTGTAAGGGCGGAAGACACCAATGGAAATCTTACTCCGGGGGTAGTTTTTGTAGGCTATAACAGAAATAAAAACACTATAATGCACAGTCAGGTTTATATCCCTAGTGATGGAACTGGTGGAGATTCTGAAAATAGATACGTGCAAGCACTGGATTTTGCTTATGCACAGGCAGCAGGTACGGGTCTTGAGCAAAAGCAGGTATGGAGAAAAGGAGACATGAAGCAAAAGCGCCTTGAAGCCCTATCCAAGAAGAAGAAGAAAGCGCAGGGTGGAGTAGTGTCACATAAATCTTCTATGATTCCAAGTCTTAGAAATGTAGTAAGTAAGCATAGAAAGGTAGCCTGATGACAATTGATAACGACGTTGCTAAGCAGTTCGACCCGTCGAGTCCGACCAAGAAAGGCCCTTCAGGACCATCCGAACGACAGATTCAGGTTCCGCCGGAGTACGAAGCTGAATTTAACCAACCTCTCTATGGTCAAAGCGTAGCAGATGCGGTTGCTAGAGATCTAGCCAAAACTACTTGGGAATATGTACGAGCAAGTACACTTGGAGAGGAACATGCCAAACAGTACGATGATGATCCAGATAGAGCTAGAAGAGAGCAGAAATATATTGATGAAATAGCTAAGACCGATAAGGGCAAAAGAATATTCGGTCAGGCACCTGCCATAAAGTCTCCAAGACGATTTGGTGTAAATCAAAAGGTTAGATATATAAAAGGAGAAAGAAAGAGGCTTCTTAAAGAGCAGAAGTATACAGTTAGAGATGATGCGGGCTATAAGAGAGAAGTAAATATAAGGGAAATGGATTTAGGCGCAAACATCTATGATAATTTTAAAACCAGCTACATGAAATATAATGTCCGTGAAGACGATACGCCAAAAATACTAAGTAAAGCACAGGATAAACTGTTTAGAAGAACAGCTAAAACTATAGCCAAGGAAATCAGGGACGACCCTAATGGTGCAAGAATACTTAGCAGTATATACTCAGGGCAAGCATTTGTTGGGGATGTTCTTGTAGCGGGTGCGGCAGCAATAAGCTCTTTTGGTCTGTGGAACTGGATGCTGGGATGGGTAGATAGTAGTAAGGGACATCTAAGAGAAGAGATTCAGGATGTGAAAGATACTTTTGATGCTATTCATAATTTTGGAGCAAGGATGGGAATACCCACTACCGTAGATGCAAAAAAATATATACTGAAACAGATATATGATGTAGACGTAGATGCTGATACTGCTAACTATTTAATGAGCATAGACAGACCGGGGGTTGGCTATTTTTCAAAAGTTGGTGCTTTAATGGGAGAGGCTCTTGGAATTAACATAGTATATGGCGTAGCAAAAAGAATGGTCCTACGAACCGGAAAGAAAAAGTTTGAAAAGTGGTTACGTAATAATGAAGCTATGTTGATTAAAGAGGGAATACTAACTCCAAAAAGCGCAGGCCCAAGTACGAAAAGTTGGCTTGGTATTAAACCAGCCGCCCCTAAAAAAATGGACGAGATTCGCGATAGCGATTGGCATATTGTAGCGGATATGTATCTAAAAGCTGCCAAAAAGTTTAAATTTGATTATGAAAAAATATTTAGCCCTTCTTTAATAGGCAAAACAACCCAAAGAATTTTGACTTCTCCTTTGACTATTCCCTTACAGGTTATAACAAAAACTAGAGGGACAACTTTTTTTAGAAGGCAGAATCTAAAAGGAATAATGCTTAGAGAAGGAATTAAAGAACAAAAAGCTTTAGCCACTGGAGCAACACGTAGATCTGCCAAGGAACGGGGAGATTATGAAGTGCGGGCTGACGAGTACTCTACGGGTATTGGAAAGCTTGATATTGCAAATGCAATATCTATAAAAAAGATGCAGGCTAACAGACTTTATGCAAGACAGAATAAAGCCAGAGACGCTGGTAATAGCGATCAAGTAGCCCGATTACAGAATGAAATAGATAAATTGCATGTGGAAAACACTCTTTTAGGTTTTGGTGTAGTAGGGCCTACTACTAGAGAAATAGTTCTATCGGAACTTCTGTTTTCTACGGGAACAGCAGCAGCAAATCACTATGGTAACAAGGAGTATGATTTTGTATTTGGACTTGCCGCTGCTGTAATAGGCCCTTCGGGAATAAAATATTCCTATCATGGAATGGAACGATTAGCCAGAAGAGCAATAGAAACTGCTGATGATATAGCCCCATTCCTATTAAAAAAAATGCACAAGTTCGATAAAGAAAGACTATTTGCTGGAAAAGATGAAGCATTTTATACATATAAAACTGTAGAAACAGTTAATCCCAATACTGGAGTGGTAACACAAAAACGAGTCAAGACCACAGATTTTGAAAAGGGGACAATTAAAAAATTTGTTAGTGTTTTACGAGCAGCCAATCAGGGTGACGTTGTTTTAAATCACATAGATAGGGCGCATAGGCTAATGGATGAAATAGAAGGAATAGGAGGAGACACTAAGAATCTTGAAAATCTTTTAAACAAGCTAATATCCATTTCTCCAATTATTGCATTTCAACAGGTTAAGAGAACAGGGGCGTCAAATTTAACAAATGCTTTTGGGGGGTTAAAAAGAGATAATCTTCTTACAGCTATCAATGATGCTGCTCGGGATAATTCAGCTCTGCGAGAATTAAAAAACCTATTAGATAATCTTCTTCCGAAAACAAGAAAAACTAAAGATGGAACAGACATAGAGATATCTGAAGATTTAACTAATTTTATGAAAGGTATAGACTTATTAGTTAGCAATCAACGAGCAGTACTGGATGGTAAAATAAATGCGTTAAACGGCGCAGTTACTGACATTACAACTAAATATAGAATGTTAGACACGGGTGACGCGCAGAAAGTAGACAGCGCCCTTACTGAAATTAAAGCACTCCAGAGAGAATTAGAAAATCTTAATAAGAAATTAGAATCAGAAGGGCATATACTCGAAGATACCCAAAAGACTTTAACAGAGGCGGAAACGGCTAAGAAAACTATTGATAAGACATCGGACGATATTGCACGTGCTTCAGATGAACTATTTACCGATACACTGCTCCCAATATCTGCCCGGACACACGCAATAGACGATCCTATTGAATCTCTGTTAGAACAGGGCATGTTACTCTATAGAACAAGCTTAGAGAACTTTCGAAAAAAGTATGATGACTTTTTTAACAATATTAAAAGAGAAACACCTGAAGATGACCACCTCATTGAGGCAGATCCATTTTCCTATGCAATCTATAGATTACTTAGAAGTGAGTTTAGTCCTGCAGATGAGGCTGCTACAGTTAGTGGTGCAAAAATATCAAAACGTCTAGCCAAAGACCTTGCAAATAAAACAATAGACGATGTATATTTAAATCAGCTTAAAGCAGTAATTACTAAACAGGCCAGATTTCACATAAATAATCTGGGCCTAACTAAACAAGAACTAAAGGCGCTTGAAGTAGAATATGCAAAGGCTGCTGGATTATCCAAATCAGACACAGTAGACGATTTTCTATTTTTACACTGGCTTAAAGAGTTAGAAAGTGTAAAACCGGGACATTTTGATGCAAATGTTTCAAACAAGATTGATAGAGCCTCTATTAAATTTGATTTTGAAACAGTAGTTGACCTTAGACAGGCAATAAATGAAAAACTTGCTACGGTAACAGCGAAGGAAGCCCCTCTTGAACAACAGGCCCAATACAAAAATTTACTTGACTCTTTAGACGAACTGGTTAGGGCAAGGCTATCGCCTGCCCAACTGGACGAATGGACAAATTTAAATCGGTCCTATGCTGACGATCATATAAATAGATTTTTTTATACGGAAATTGGTCAACTTCTTGGGAGTCACAAAGGAAGGTTCCATATAAGAAAAAAGGTAGGTGAAACGGGAAAGAACGACGAAAAATTAAAAATTCCTAATCACGAATCCGAAGCATGGAAAAAGTTTTTCGATATAGAAAAAATATATAGGACAAATGACGCTGAAATATTTATGGATCATATATATAGATTTTATGGGACTAGAGATCCTGCTGCTGCCCGCAGAACAGTGTCTGATATATCCGAAGTAGAAACACAATCTGCCAAGGAATTTGACTTTCGTGATAGCGAAGTTAAGACGGCGGTTAGCGATGCACTTACTTCACTTAATAGTATACATTTAAAGCGGTGGCTAGCCAAAGGCCATAAAAGAGTACCAGTTAAACCGACTACTGACCAGCCTTTGGGTAGACCACCTATAGGGCGTATGTTGCAGGATACGCGCACTGTTGCAGAAGATATGACAGGTGTAGGGCGGATAGTTCCTACGCAGGGTGTTAGGGGTATTGAAACTACTACTGGTGCAAATCCTAGTGCTTTAATCAGGTTTGATGAAACTAATCTAATAAGTAGGCTGGACGAAACGGCAGATAAAACACAGCAACTTAACAGAGCCTTCGAGACCCTGAACACCAGCATTAAGAAACTGGAAAAAAGTATGCAGCCTGAGATAAAACGCCTGTTTGAATTAGAAAATACCATGCATAATAAGGGATTATATAGTCTGTTTCATCAGAATATAAAAAATTCAGATGATTTTTTCAATAAGGTTATAGAAGCCCCCGATAATGTATATCTTACAAAAGATTTTGAAAGACAATTAGAAATTATTGCTGAACACGCAAACAAAGTGAGCAAAGATAAACAGTACACACCAGAAGACGTTAGGAATGTCTTTAAATTTATCATCAATAAAAATCTTAATGAAAGGGCTTTTGGTGGAGAGATAGCTGAAATAACACAAAAGGTATCGAGAGAGGAAAAAGTGTTACCCAGTGGTTCTAGGACCGGCCCCAGAGCGCGCTTTAGCGATTTTAGAAAACGAGAAAAAGAAGCGCAGGAACTTTTTGAAGCAGGTACCATAATCAGAAATTTTGATAGCGACGGGCTACTGGGCGATTTTGAGAAGATGAGAGATAGATTTAAAATAGTATGGGGAGAAGAGGCAGCGGGTGAAATAGATAGAATAGAGGATATTTTAAAAATAGTCCACCAAATGAATATGGAAGTATTTGCACCCAGCGGACTTGGTATACATTCTACAAAGGGTCTTGGTCCTTCAAGCTGGATCAGTAGAATATATGCTATGGATAGGGGAGTTGTTTCTCCAAGGTACGTATTTACAGAAGCAGCTTTTATACTGTTTAGAAGAAAAAGAGGGGATGATCTTCAGGCCCTTATGCAAAATCCTGAACTTGCCGATATGATCTATCAGATTCTGGCAAGAAGAAAGCCGGTAATAGGTTTTAGAAATAATTCTCTAATTAAGGGACTAATGAGGTCATTGGCTTTTGGTCAAAACCAAGACAGGTATGAAGATTATCCAAGAAGAATACCGGGAACTGACGTTGAGCTTCCTACACGTATGAGAACTTTTACATATGATGAGGATGCCATAACAATGCCGAAAAAGAGGATTCTACCACAAAGGAGAAATTAATGGAATTGATTACTATAATTGTACTACTGCTGGCTATCGTAGGGGGTTTCTCCCTTGTAGCTGCATTTACGCCGAACAAATCAGACAATGCCATTGTGCAGAAAGTCTGGTCTACCGTCAACATGCTAGGTGCCAACTTCTTTAAAGCGGCCAACAAGTTCAGGAATGCCGCTGATAATTAAACAGCCGGTAGTGTTACGAGTACACTACTGGATGCCTGACTATAACAACCTGCTGCAGGAATTTATGTGGCAGTTTTTAGATGTAGTTCCTGAATATCCAAGAACACACCTCTTTCTGAACTACTGGAAAGATAATATAGAAGCAGTAATACATACTGTGGAGATATCCTGATGAATAAAAAGGGACTGGCTTTTATACTGGTAGCCCTGCTATACCCAATAGCATCGACTGCTACAGATACCGTTACCTCTTCTACTGTTTCAAGCACGGTTAGCAGTAGCTCGAATACGGTTTCTACATCGTCTGGAAATACTGTAGTGGACAAGACTCCATCTACTGCAACGTCTCCAAGCGTTGTAATTAACAATTCTGATGTCTGTGTAACAGGAGTTTCCGGTGCCATGCAGACCAGCATATTCGGGCTGAGTGGCGGAACAACCATCAGGGACA
>TARA_R110002012_G_scaffold66498_1_pt1 | contig 13418 bp, 13 predicted proteins | sample TARA_R110002012 | Tara Oceans TARA_R110002012 (sample SAMEA4396515) | marine metagenome | biome: Westerlies Biome; feature: [DCM] deep chlorophyll maximum layer (ENVO:01000326); material: water (ENVO:00002006), including particulate matter (ENVO:01000060) such as... | depth 40 m
CTCGCCGCAACGGTCATTGCCTCAAAGTGAATGTCCACGGACCCTAGTTCACCCAATTGTGTGTGCGAGCCGAGGTTCACCATGGTTTGCGAAAACTGTATTTGTTGTCAGTCAAAGCTTTCACCCTGATGCTGGCCCACCGTTGGCGCGGCACGCAGCGGCGCGTTGTCATAGGCTGAAAATTTGACCGGTTGGCGCAAAACCTTTTGCTTTGAGCCGTCTCCACAGTCCGCATCGGCAAACAACTCCCGCGCTTGGTATTGCGGATCACCCGCCAATTCTGCGCGTGTTAAGGCCGGTCCCCACATCTGTCCTGCCGCTTCAAAAACGGCCTCCCAATGGGAAAACGGCTTTTGTCTGATCTGCTCTGCGATCTTGCCAACAAACTCGTTTCGCCGTGCTACCCGCTCTGGTCGGGTCAGGCCGATGCCTTCTTGCAAATCAACATCGCGGCACAACTGATCCCAATAGTCATCTTCATGGGCAACCGAGGTCGTCAGCCAGCGGCCATCTTTGGTTTCATACAACTCGTATCCCGGATCGCGCTGCGGCAAGGCCGCGTCTTCGACATCATCAGCGGCGACACAAGACGTCTGAAGCGCGAGCACTGAATCGCTCATAGCGATGTCGATATAAGTGCCCTGTCCCGACCGTTCGCGTGCAACAAGTGCCGATAGAATACCAACCGTCGCGTAAAGCGCTGACATCGTATCACCCAAAAGTGCCGCCGGTGGAATACCATCAACCGCGCCCGATATCCGTTCGCCTAATGCCCCACCCATGCCTTGGAAGGTCAAATCATGCGCCGGACGCATTTTGTAGGGTCCGGTCTGTCCATAACCGGAAATCGACGCATAGATCAGGCGCGGATTGATTGCGGCAAGATCATCGTATCCAAGGCCCAGCTTTGCCAGTTTCCCCGGTCGAAACCCTTCCAGAAACACATCCGCTTTGGCGATCAGCTTCAGCAATTCGGCTTTTTGATCTGGGTCTCGCGCATCCAGTGCCACCGACCGCTTGTTGCGGTTCAAGGCTTCGTAGAACGATGGCAAAAACCGCGACGGGTCGCCGCTGGGTCGTTCGACCTGAATGACATCGGCGCCCATGTCGGACAGGGTCAGCGTGCAAAACGGACCGGGGTATTGTTCGGCCATCGAAACGATACGGATACCGTCCAACGCACCGGGTTTCATTTGTTCCATCATCAGATTGCCCAACTTTGTGCGTCATCCACTGTTAACGCTTCGCCGTTAACGAAGTGGCTGCGCGGATCAACAAGGAATAACAACGCGCTATCAATGTCTTTTGGCTCTCCGACACGCGGGCGTGGCAGTTTAGCCAGTTCCGCTTTGCCTTGCTCCGTTTCCCAAAAGGCGTCATTGATAGAGGTGCGGATATAGCCGGGGCAAAGCGCGTTGACGCGAATGCCGTATTTCGCCCACTCAAGCGCATGTCCGGCCGTCAAATGCCGGATCGCGGCCTTTGACATTGTATAAAGCGACACGCCTTTGGCGACGCGCGTAGACAGCATGGATGAGATGTTAACGATGCATCCTTCTGTCCCTGCCTCAATCCAACGTGTGGCGCAGGCCTGCGAAAGCCGCCAGGGAGCGCGCACATTCACTGCCATTGTCTGTTCGAAATCATCCAACGTGGCCTTGTGTGCGCGTGCTGACAAATTGATTCCGGCATTGTTGATCAGGATGTCCGGTACACCCATGTCTACGACAACAGCTTCGATCAAGGCATCCGGTGCCGCGGCTTCTGCGGCATCAAACGAAAATGCCATTGCCCTGCCACCGCCGGTTTCGATTTTTTCCACCAGTTCGGCCAGCTTGTCGGTGCTCCGCGCGGCAACTGCCACTACGGCACCTTGTGCAGCCAGCGTCAGGGCAAACTGATACCCCAGACCAGAAGACGCCCCCGTTACCAACGCGATTTTACCTTGAAGCATTTTCAACCCCTTTGTGCCGACACTCGTTCTTTGCGATACGGTAGCATTTAATTTAGTGTCGGACAATATGGGAGAAGGCAGTTTTATGCAGCCTGCCCGAAAAACCGCTCCCGCAATGTCGCCCTGACGGTTTGGTTCCGCAACAGTTCCACCATCCGGCGGACCTCCACTCGAAGTGCTGGTTCGATCGGTAACTGCAACCCGTGATAAATGGCTTCGGCAATCAGCTTTTGTTCCTGGTGGGTATCTCCGCCATCCCGCGAAAGACGCGCATTCAAGCCGTGAAAATACCTTTCAAACCCAGTTGTTGCAGCTGGCCCGCGATACCCGCGCGCCATCCAGGGCTGCTGCGCTTGAAGGTTCGCAAGCAACCAGTCCTTTGCAGCCTTGCGCAGCATTGTTTCCGGAACAACTTCGGTGATCAGACCCAATGAATGAGCCTTTTCCACGTCATAGGTCGTGCCGGACAACATGCTTTCAGTGACCTCCTGCCAAGGAGCGAGCCGCGTCATGCGTTGGGTGCCGCCAAAGCCCGGCATGAGACCCAAGCCAGCCTCCGGCAAGCCGATTTTGATATCAGGATCGTCCACTGCAAATCTGGCATGGCTAGCCAGCGCCATCTCGAATCCACCGCCAAGGCAATGACCATTGATCGCAGAGGCCACGGGCTTGCCGCATGTTTCCAACGTGTAAAAACTCTTCATGATGCGCGTGAAGAGCCCCCAGAGTTCTTCTGCTGACATGTCGAATAAGCCATCAACCATTTTCAGATCGGCACCGGCATGAAACATCTTCTTGCCCGAAGTAATGAGCACACCGCGGATGTCATTGTCCGACACAATACGCTCAACAAGTATCTCGAACGCGTCGATGGCTTCGAGCGAGAAAACGTTGACCTTGCGGGCCGGATCATCCCAGTTCAGGTCGGCAATTCCGTCCGCATCGACAGTCAATGTGATAATCTGGCTCATTTAGTGTCTCCGTCAATGCGTTCAATGACGATGGCAATTGCCTGTCCGGTGGCTGCACAAAGGGTCGCACAGCCAAATTGCTTGTCTGCACGTTCGAGCTCATCCAGCAGCGTGCCAAGGATCATCGCACCCGTGGCACCCAAGGGATGGCCCATCGCAATTGAGCCGCCATTTACGTTCATCTTGTCTGACGTGATGCCGCTTTCCTCTTGGAAATAAAGAACCACCGAAGCAAAAGCCTCATTCAACTCCCACAAGTCGATGTCTGCATAGTCCAACCCGGCTTGTTTCAATGCCCTATCACAGGCCGCCTTTGGCCCGGTCAGCATGATTGTCGGTTCTGACCCCACGGATGCCATTCCGCGGATACGGGCGCGCGGCATGAGTCCCTGACTTTGCCCCGCCTTTGTAGACCCCAAAAGCAAAGCCGCGGCGCCATCAACGATCTGCGAAGAGTTGCCGGCATGGTGGACATATTTTAGCGCCTCAATTTCGGGGTATTTCTGCAGTGCAACAGCGTCATACCCCATCTTCTTGGCGTAGCCTTCGAAGGACGGCTTAAGCGCGCCCATTGACTGCATATCGGCCTTTGGCCGGATCGCTTCGTCGCGGCCCAGAATGGTCAGCCCACTACGGTCCTTCACCGGGACGATGCTGCGGGTGAACCGCCCCTCGTCCCATGCCAGTGCTGCGCGTTGCTGGCTTTGGACGGCCAGCAAATCCACATCATCGCGGCTGTAACCACGTAGCGTTGCAATCAAATCAGCAGAAACTCCTTGTGGAATGGATTTGCGCGGGATGGCAATGCTGGGATCGGACAGTACCGGCATGCCTGATGACAGCATCGGCACGCGAGACATCATCTCAACGCCACCTGCAACAACCAAACCGGCCTCACCGCTGGCGACCTTGCCTGCGGCAATGGCGCAGGCCTCTAATCCAGAGGCGCAAAAGCGATTGATTTGCACACCCGGAACAGTCACGTCATAGCCTGCTTCCAATGCAGCCGTGCGGGCAATGTCGCCCCCCTGATCGGCCACCGGATCGACGCAGCCCAAGATCACATCCCCAACGGCAGAGGTATCAATATTGTTACGTTCTTTCAGCGCCTTAAGCGGCACGACTGCCAGCTCTATCGGGCTCAGCTCAGCCAGAGCACCGACCGAAGCCTTGCCTCGCCCGCGCGGTGTACGCACCGCATCGAATATTTGAACATATTCCATTCTTGTCCCCTATTTCGCCGTCATGCGTAGTGCGCCATCAAGGCGGATGACCTCGCCATTCAGCATTGGATTGCCAAAGATTGCTGCCACCAAATCGGCGAATTCGGACACCTTACCAAGCCGCGGTGGAAACGGCACTTTGGCCCCAAGTGAATCCTGCACTTCTTGCGGCAACCCCGCCATCATCGGTGTTTCAAAAATGCCGGGGGCGACCGCCATCACGCGAATCCCCAAATGTGCCAACTCGCGTGCGGCTGGGAGGGTCAGGCTGACAACGCCGCCCTTTGACGCGGCATAAGCTGCTTGGCCGATCTGTCCGTCAAAAGCCGCGACGGATGCCGTGTTGATGATCACGCCGCGCTCGCCATCAGGTCCGGGCTCGCATTGCGCCATGGCATCTGCCGCCAGTCGCATGGTGTTGAAAGTGCCAATCAAGTTAATAGAAACTGCTTTCGAAAACAGTGCGAGATCATGCGGTCCTTCGCGCCCGACGATCTTTTGTCCCGGTGCGATCCCTGCACAGTTCACCAACCCCCGTACGCCGCCAAAGCGCGAGTTGGCAGCTTCAATTGCCTGCGCCACTTGTTCCGGCGAGGTCACATCCGCCCGGACCGTAACCGAATTGTCCCGCTGTTGGGCCGCATCGGCGTTCAGGTCGATGCCAACCACATTTGCCCCGCCTGCCAAAAGGCGTTCCACCACCCCTTCTCCAAGGCCGGAGCTGGCACCTGTAACCAGAATTGTCTTGCCGTTGATATCCATTGAAACCTCCCAGATCTTCACCGTCGAAAGATAAATTGGTGGGATGTGGTAAACAATGATATTTGAGTTCCAAAGTCTGGTTGAAAATGCCATAATCACAAAATGTCAGACCTAAGCGCACGCGTTTCCCCCATCTTTGTTGAAGAAGCCTTTGATTGCGCACGGCGCGCTGGACTGGATGGTGTCGAAATCGCGCGCAAATGCGCCTGCCCCCCCGAGCTTGAGGAGATGACGCTCAAGGACTATGGGCGGTTCTGGTTTGCTTTGGCTCAGGAAATCGAAGATGAAATGCTTGGCATGGCTACGCATCCAATGCGCCCTGGCAGTTTCGCACTTTTGTGTCACGCAACCATAGGGACCGTGACGTTGGGCCAAGCGCTGCGGCGGACACTTTGGGCGTTGGGCGTTTTGGTTGGCGCTCCGAACGGCGCGGTTACAGTGCGTAACGGACAAGCTCATATTGTTTTTACCGACAGCAGGGCACCGCTATCTGCCTTTGCCTACCGCACTTTATTGATCGTCCTGCTTGGGCCAATTTGCTGGCTGGCGCGACGTCGCATTCCTCTTCTGCAAGTGGCTTTTCGTTGTGATGCCCCCAGCGGCGCAACTGCATATTCCCGCTTATTTGGCACCGAAGTGCAGTTTGGTGCGCCGCAAACCCGCGTGGTGATCAACGCAGATTACCTGAATTTAGCGATCAACCGGAGCGACGCAGCGCTGAAACGCTTCCTGAACGACGCGCCAGGCAATCTGCTTGTCGCCTATCATGGATCAGACGATCTGACCGGTCAAATCAGAAAGCTGCTGGCAGATATGTCGGCACAGGATTGGCCCGATTATGATGAGCTTGTGAGACGACTGAACATGTCGCCCAGCACCTTGCGCCGCCAACTTAAGGATCAAGGCACCTGTTTTCGGGATCTGAAAGCCGAGGTACGAAGAACCCGCGCGAAACACTTGTTGAGCACAAGTAACATCCCTGTCGCTCAGGTGGCTGACCAATTGGGTTATACTGAACCAAGTGCGTTTTTCCGTGCCTTTGCCGCATGGATGGGGACTTCTCCGGCGCAATATAGGGCAGCATCTAGTCTGCGTTGAACTAATGTCCGACACAAACGACAAAATGGCTGATTTGTCCTCGCATTTTGTCGGTCATGGGGCATAATAGAGTTCACACTAGAGAGAAGAATTGCACAATGAAGCTTACCCTCGATTCTGACGACGATCTGCCGGTTTTCCGTCAGCTGGAACGTGCATTGCAGCAGAAAATACTGACCGGCGAATTGCAACCCGGTGCCCGCATGCCCCCGGAAACCAAGCTGGCCAGCGACAACGGCGTTCACCGTTCGACTGTACGCGAGGCAATTCGTGGGCTTGAACAGCAAGGGTTGCTTTACCGCGAAGAAGGCAAACGAAAGTTGTTTGTGTCGCGGCCCAATACCGAGGAGATGTCGCGCCGGTTGATCACGCCGATGGTGATGAATGGTGTGACATTCGAGGAAATTTGGGAAGCCATCCGCGCATTGGATCCGGTCGCCGCCGAGGCTGCGGCACAAAGGCGTAACACCGATAACCTGAAGGCACTTGACGACAATATCGCCCGCACAAGATTGGCGATGGATGACCCGAACGATCTGGTTAAGCTGGATATCGAGTTTCACGAACTTATCGCACTGGCAGCAAACAATCGGGTGATCCAGTCCCTAAGGCTGCCGATCAGTGATTTGTTTTACCCATCGTTCCAGACCGTCATGACCAGCCTAAATGCCAGCGAGCGACTACTGACCGCCCATGAAAAAATCCTTCAGGCGATCAAGTGGGGTGACGCAGCCGAGGCCAAGGAGTGGATGATCAAGCATCTGAACGATTTCCGGAAAGGGTATGAATTGGCGAACCTTGATATCACCGGCCCAGCCTTATTTCCGGCGACATCTGACGATTAACTCCGGTCAAGCGGCCAGATCAAGTATTTGCATCACATCTTGCGTCCCTGCAATCGGACGCGGGTTCTTTGGCACCCATGGTGTTTGCAGCGATGCCTCTGCAATTGTTGTAAACTCTTCGCGGGCAATACCGACAGAAGCCAAGCCACGGGGCAATCCTAATCCGGCAATAAGCTGATCCAGAAGCACGGCCGCACGAGCAGCCCCATCGCCCAGAGCCGTGGCCACAAGGGATTGACGCGCCGCGTTAACGGATGCGTTCCACTCCATTACAGCAGGCAACATCAGACAGGATGTATGCCCATGTGGAATGCCATATTTTGCGCCAAGTACATACCCGATACCATGGCTCGCGCCCATCGGTACACCACTGGCGAGTGGCCCCATAGAAAGCCATGCACCAAGCAAGCAGTCCTGCCGGGCTTTGATGTTTTCGGAATCGGCCTTGACCCCTACAAGCCCATGCGCCAAAAGCTGCAGCCCGTGCAAGGCTTGTGCATCACCAAAGGGATTAGCCTCAGCAGAGCATATCCCCTCCACACAATGATCAATTGCGCGGACGCCAGTGGAAAGGAAAAGCCACTCAGGTGTATGTCGCGCTACTTCGGCATCAAGGATCACAACACGCGGCATCAAGCCGGGGTGGCGCAGGATGTCTTTGTTTCCGGTCGCTTCGTTTGTAACGCCCGTAATGGCGCTGAACTCTCCGGCGGATAGCGTGGTGGGGATCGAGATTTGCGGCACGGTCGGTGCGGCCATGTCTGGTGCGGCGCCACAAAGCCGATCAATTTCCTGTGCGTCTTTGATGTTATTGGCAAGGCACAGGACCACCGCTTTGGCACCATCCGTGGGTGAGCCGCCGCCGATAGTTAATATGAGATCGGTTTGGACTTTTCTTGCTGCATCCGTTGCCGCGATCACATCGGCACGCAGCACATGTGCGCCCATTTTATCGAACACCGCAGCACAGCGTGATCCCAATGCATGGCGGATTTTGTCCACCTCGTCGGTTTCGCGGCACAGCGTGCCACTGGCCACGATAAACACACGGCGCGCATTCAGCCGGTCCACTTCCGCAGTTGCCGCAGCCGCAGCAGCTTCTCCGTGAATGATCGCTTCCATCGTGGTGAGATTGACCCGTGCCATATATGCCTCCGGTCGCGCAAAAAAAGGAATTGGCAGCGCACCTTGGGAGAACAGGTGCGCTGCCGGTTGGACGTATCAGTCGACGGCGATAATATCGCCGAACAACGCCCAATTTTCACCATCGAACTTCATCAATGACATCGCTTCGATAGGAGCGAAATCATCCTCCGACGTATTCACCGTAATACCTGAAAGCAGCATCGGTGCTTCGAAACCATTAAGGTTCTGCGCCTCATGCATCAGGTTCTCACGGGTCAGTTCGTCGCCTGCCTGAGTCAGCACGTGTTCGATCGTGTAGGCTGTGGAATAGCAGGACCAATCCCACCAGTTACCATCCGACGCTTTCGGGAAGTAGTTCGCCTTGAACTCTTTCCACGCCTTCATATCCGCATCCTCGGCATAGGCCGGGTTGGTCGGTTCCTTCAGGTATTGGGTCGAGATGATACCAGTGGAATACTCTAACCCTGCAGGTTCTAAAACGGCAGATTTGGCATTAGAAATCGAAACGAGGAACTGCACAGGCTCCCAGCCAATCTCCCCCGCACGTCGGATGGCTTGTGCCGCGAATTTCGGCGAAGCTACGTTGATGAACACATCCGCTCCGCTTTCCTTGAGAGCCGACATTTGGCTATCCACGGTTGCGGCTGAAACGTCATAGCTCACTTTGGCAACCACCATTTTTTCGTCATCCAACTCAGCGACGAATGGATCTGTGTAGTCCCGGCCAAAATCATCATTTTGAAACAGAATGCCTATCTTGGCGTTAGGCATGTTCTCCTTGATGTACTTGGCATAGATTCGCCCCTCAGCCGCGTAACTGGGTATGTAGGGCATGGTCCATGGATAGTTCTCGGGGTCATCCCATTTCGACGCGCCAGTGGTCAGAAATAGCTGAGGCACCTTACGCTGGTTCATGTAGCGGTGAATAGCAGAATTGCCTGGCGTGCCAATATTTCCCGCAATAAACAAAACGCCCTCCCGCTCTATCAATCGGCGAGCCTGTTCCAGCGTCTTTGCAGGATTATAGCCATCATCTTGAACCGAAACGTTCACTTTGCGACCATTAACGCCACCATTATCGTTAACCATATCGAAATATGCAGCGATGCAAGTCCCGGTTGAGCCATAGGCCGAGGCCGGGCCGCTGAGCGGCACGATTACGCCAAACTTAATCTCGTCGTCAGATGCGCCCGGATCATAGTTCTGCGCCGTGGCGCCGGTTGCAAGGGTGAGGCCCAGTGCGAGGGCAGTCGTTGATTTCAGCATATTCGGTTCCTCCCTGATTGCTGTCTTTATTTAGTTGATCGAGTGGTAAGTTTCGTGCGCACCCAACTCAGCATTCCGGCAAGGCCGCGCGGTTGAATCGCCATAATAAGGATGATGAATGCGCCATATACAGCCCAGCTTCCGCCTTGCCAGATCTCTTCGGTAACGTTGGGGACCATGACAATGAACGCCGCCCCCAGCAGGGGGCCAATCAGCGGAGAGCAAAGCCCCCCTACGACGACTGCGGTGAAAAGCGAGATCGACAGGAAGAACGGAAAGCTGTCGGGTGCAACGAATTGCACCGCCACTGCCTGAAGCGCACCACCGATCGAGCATGCTAAGACCGAAAAGACAAAGGCACGGGTTTTGGCGCGAGTTACGTCAAATCCCATTGCGCGTGCTGCTATCGGGTTATCGCGGCTCGCAATCCATGCCTTGCCATTCAATCCACCCACAAGCCGCAGGGTGACAAAGGCAAAGATCAGAAAGTACGTGACCACAGTGAGGTAAATCGTTTGGTCAAGGTCAAGTCCTGTCCAGTCTGGTGCAGGGTTCACCAGCAGGAAAAGCCCCTGCACCCCACCCGTCCAATCGGCAAACAAATCGGAACGCAACACAGTGGGCGTCGCAATCGCCAGTCCGAAGGTGGCCAGTGCAAGATAGACGCCCTCAAGCCGCAAGGCAGGTTTGCCAATCAGCCAGCCTGCTACCATACCGACAACACCCGCTATGATCGGGGTCAGTGCATAGGGGATCGCAAAGCGGTCAATGCAAATGGCAGCTATATAGGCTCCGATGGCAAAGAAAGCGCCATGGCCTAGCGATATTTGCCCGTTGTAGCCCATCAACACGTTCAGACCCATCGCAGCGATGGCATAGGCCAGGATGGAAGAAGCGAGGAAAAGCTCGTACCCCTCTAACACTCCGGTTGCCACCAGAAGCGCGGCGATCGCCACGCCATACCCTAACCGCGCGGGGCTTACAAAGCCAACGCGGACGGCACGCGTGTCAGAAGCACTTGTCATATCGGTTTTCTCAACAGTCATCTCACACCCTCCGGGTCACGGCTTCGCCGAATAGGCCAGCAGGTCTTACCAACAGAACTGACATGATCAGCATCAGTGCAATCAATTCTCGAAATTCGATTCCATAAGGCACATAAGCCGAAATCATTGCCTCGAGCACACCAACGATCAGCCCGCCCAAAGCCGCCCCGAAAGGGCTGGTAATGCCACCCAGAAGCGCTCCTGCCAGCGCAAAGATGAGCGGGGCAAGGCCGATGCCTGGGTCAAGGAAAGTCACGGGTGCGATCATCACACCGGCGATCGCGCCAATACCCGCGGCCAATCCCCAGCCAAGCGCGAGCATGAATGACACGTTAATTCCAACAAGACGGCTACTTTCTTGGTTGTCGGCAGCCGCCCTAAGGGCAAGGCCCAACCGCGTGTAGCGAAAGAAGAACCAAGTGGCCGCCAGCACCGCGCCAGTCATCGCCAATGATCCCAGCGTGTGCGCACGAATGGACAGATTCTCCATCAGCTTGATCGAGCCATCCGAAAAGGCGCTTGGAAATGGCTTGACCTCGTAATTCCAGATTGCACCTGCAAGGCTATGAATGCCGAGGAAAAGCCCTACAAAAACTGCCACAACCACCAGATCGTCGGACTGTGCAAAGGGCCGGACCACCAACCGTTCTAGCAACAAGCCCCCGATAAAGGACGCTGCCACAGTGATCAGGATCGCAGGCCAGATTGGAACGCCCATCTGCAACAGGGTCCATGCGATAAAGGTAGAAAACACCGCCATCTCGCCTTGAGCGAGGTTCACATGACCGGTGGATTTGTAGATCATCACCAGCGACAGCGCCATGATTGCATAGATGCCACCCGACGACAGGCCGATGATCAATTGTTCAAGAAAAAAGGTCATGCCTGCGCTCCTACATCGCCCAGGTAGGCCCTTGCGATTTCCTGGTTCTGCGAAAGCTCTTGTGAGGTGCCTCGGGCAACCATATTGCCAACTTCAAGTAGCGCTGCGTCCGAGGCCAGTTTCAGCGCGAGGTTGGAGTTCTGCTCAACCAGCAGCATCGAAACACCTGCTTCTGTTGCGATCTGGTCAAGAATTCCGAAGAGTTGCTTGACGATCACCGGTGCCAGCCCGATCGACGGCTCGTCAAGCAGGATCAAGCGCGGCTCAGCCATTAAAGCACGGCCAATGGCCAACATCTGTTGCTCGCCCCCTGAAAGCGTTCCGGCATATTGTCCCGTGCGCTCTTTCAATCGGGGGAAATAGCCAAAGACCTGATCAAGAGATTTGCGGAAATTGGTCCGCTTTTTGGCGGAAAACGCCCCAAGACGCAGATTGTCCAAAACCGTCATTCCAGAAAATGTGCCTCGCCCGTCGGGCACATGGGCGACCCCCATGCGCGCGATCGCCTCCGGTGTTTTGCCAATTATGCTTTCACCAAACAGCCGGACATCACCGTGGGTTTCAATCATCCCGCAAATCGCCCGGAGCGTGGTTGTCTTGCCAGCACCATTGGCACCCAAAAGCGCGGTGACCCCGCCTGCTGGCACTTCAAAGTTGATATCATGCAGGATAGATCCATGACCGTACGACGCCGTGACGTCCTTCAATTCCAATGCAAAGCTCATGCCACCTCCTCACCCAAATAAGCCTCAAGAACCTGCGGGTGGCTGCGCACTTCATGTGGTAACCCGTCAGCAATTTTCTGACCAAAATCCATCGCGACAACGCGGTCGGATACTTTCATCACCAAGTTCAGGTGATGTTCGACAAGCAGTACTGCTACCTTGAATTCGTCTCGCACTTGTCGGATCAAATCTTCCAGATGATGAACTTCCTCTCGGTTCAGCCCGCCGGCTGGTTCATCAAGCATCAAAAGGCTGGGTTTCGCGGCCAGCGCTCGCGCAAATTCAATTCGTTTGCGCACCGCAAAGTTCTGATCTGTAATGGTGTGATCCGCGATGTCGGCCAGATTGAGCAGCTCCAGTAAATGCATGATCTGGTCACGGGTTTCGGCCCGCTGCTCACGCACTTTTCTGCCCCCGAAAACGTCAGCCGCCAAGCCGCTGTTCATTCCGAATTGCGCACCGGTGAGAACATTTTCAAAGACGGTCATTGTCTCGAACAAGGCGATATTCTGGAATGTCCGACCTATCCCACGCCTCGCCATATCTTCCGGGTCGAGCGATGTAACGCTCTCTCCCTTAACAAGAATATCGCCTGAATTTTGGCGATATAGCCTACTTAGACAGTTGAACAACGTTGTCTTGCCCGCGCCATTTGGCCCGATCAGGCCAAGGATCTCGTCTTCATAGATTTCAAGCGAGATTTTATCGAGCGCGACCACGCCGCCGAACCGGATCGTGAGGTCACGCACTTCCAAAAGCAAGTTTTGCTGCTGCGCCACTGATAGTCCTCCCTTATGTCACGGCGCCCTCCAGCAGCCCGCTTTAATGTCGGACACTAAATGTCATGTTGGATACAGTCAAGCCTTTCCTCAATAGTGCCCGACATACCCCATGAGGGTCGAGGATCGTGAAGGATTGCAAGTGGATTCCCTGCTGAAATGAGGTACTTTGTTCGGGTGATGAGTTAACCGCCCGACCAAGCTTCATCAGCGATTCATCTCTCGCCTGGCATGCGAGTTCATACCGCACCAAATCTCAAACGAAGTCATCGAAAACGACAGTGATCCCGTGTTCCGTCTGGTCGTCGCTCCAATAGTACGCCATCGGTTAAGAGTAACCGGCAGCTGGACCGGCCCCCGTTTCACCGGACACCTAAGCGGTTTCGGTTTTGGCCTTGATGAACTCGCGAGGCGAGCGCCATCTTAGGCCGCTGTGTGGGTGGTTGTGGTTATAGGGTATTGCCAAGTTGGTGACAGGATTTGGTAGAGGTATGCCTGCCTCATGAACATGCCAATCGATTTGCCGCCCCTGAAGGGCTTCCGCTACCCACGTGAAATCATCGCGTTCGCTGTCTGGGCGTATCACCGGTTTGCCCTGAGCACGGCTGATGTTGAAGACCTATTGGCTGCGCGGGGCGTGATTGTCAGCCGAGAAGCGATCCGACTTTGGGTCAATCGCTTTGGGTCGCATTTTGCAGATTGCATCCGCCGCGAACGTCC